>ULRP01047946.1_pt1 | contig 13847 bp, 10 predicted proteins | sample 1955521 | NCBI WGS metagenome assembly ULRP01 (sample SAMEA4835685, study PRJEB28245) | human gut metagenome | biome: gut microbiome; material: fecal sample | place: Denmark | collected 2008
GGACGTTATGCCCGTGGCGCCGCCACCCCTAAGGGCAGTAGCTTTCGGCTATTTTCTGCGCCGTAATATAATCAAACTTACCCGACCCCAAGACCGGCGGTTCCTTGACATAAATAAACTGCGACGGCGATCCCAGTTCGTTAAAGCCCTGTTCTTTGATATAAGCGCGGATTTCCGATAAATCAGCGTCCTGCTTTGTCGTAATCAAAACCAGCCTTTCGCCTTTCTTCGGATCGGGAACCGCAACAATTCCCTGCACCGCGTCGGGATATAATTTCGACAATACCTGTTCTACGGCCGTCAGAGAAATCATTTCTCCGCCGATTTTTGCAAAACGTTTCGCCCGTCCCTGAATAAAGACAAAACCGTCTTTGTCAATCGTAACAATGTCGCCCGTATCGTGCCAGCCGTCTTTCGGCGGAACCAAAACGCCCGGATTGTCCGCGAACATATACCCCTGCATGACATTATCGCCGGATACCAGCAGCTTTTTGCCTTCTTTGATTCCGGGGACTTCTTCCAGTCTGGCCGTCATTTTGGGGAACAGACGGCCGACGGAACCTTCGCGGATATACATCGGCGTATTGATCGAAATGACGGGACTGGTTTCAGTCGCGCCATAGCCTTCCAAAATACGAATGCCGAATTTGCGCATCCATAATTCGGCCGTACTGGCTTTCAGCTTTTCGGCCCCGACAATCGCATAGCGCAGCGCGAAAAAGTCATACGGGTGCGCCATCGCGCCGTAACCGGCAAAAAACGTATCCGTCCCGCATAGTACCGTCGCATTGGTTTCATATACCAGTTCGGGAACAATGCGGTAATGCAGCGGCGACGGATAAAAAAACGTCCGTACGCCGGTCAAAATCATCAAAAGCGTGCCGACCCCCAGCCCGAACGCATGGAACATGGGCAAAGCGTTAAACGATACGTCCGCAGAGGTCAAAGCAATCACGCTTAACGCCTGATAACGGTTCGCCTGAAAATTTCTGTGCGACAGGAAAACGGCTTTCGGCAATCCTTCGGAACCCGACGTAAACATAACGGCGGCCGTGTGTTCCGCGTTATTTTTCGGCTTGGCGGAAAAAAGATATGACACGACGCCTTTTAACTTGTCAGTCAGCAGGATTTGCGCGGCGAAGTCTTCCAAATAAACGATATTAAGGCCGTTTTCCTTTAAAGCTTCTTCCAGTTTTTCCAGATGAGCGTTTTCAATAAACTTTTTTGAGGTCAGGACGGTTTTCAGCTGAACGGTTTTAACGCACGACAAAACTTGCGCCACGCCCGTTGAAAAATTCAGCATGGCAGGAACTTTATCAACACTCTGCAGCGCAAAAAAAGCGACGACGTTCGCCAAAACGTTTGGCATCAAAATGCCCAGCCTTTCGTCTTCGGGAAAAGAACGTTCGATCGCTTTGCCTAAAACATAGCTTTTTAAAATCAAAGTCTTGTATTTGATCGGCTTGCGGCTGATATCTTCGGCAATCACGTGATTTCTGCCGTTGATCTTGGCCGCGTTCAACAATGAAACAAACAGGTTTTCATTGATCTTTGACGATTCATAAAGCATTTCAACCATCATGTCATACAGCTGGTTGGATACTTCGTGCGATCTTTGCCGCCCCGTCCATGACGGATCAATGTCAAATTTTTTCGGCGGCAGAATATTCATCGTAATCTTGGGAAAATACTGTGTACGGACTTTGTTTTTCAGCAAAGACAGTTTTGTATACTGCGCGCCGTTGATCCGGATCGGCAAAATATTGGCGTTGGCTTTTTCAGCGACCAGTCCCGCCCCTTCGTATATTTTCATCAAAGCGCCCGTCACGCTGACGCGCCGTTCGGGAAAGATCATGACTTTTTTGTTCTTCCTGATCAAATCGACCAAAGAACGCAAAGACATCGGATTGTTTAAATCCAGCGGATACACGTCAACCATCAGGCTGAAAAACCGGGCGAACCATTTATTTTCCCATTCCGGTTTGATGACAAAGGTAATTTTTTCGGGCATAAAGGCAGCGATTAAAAGCCCGTCAAGCAAAGACGTGTGATTGGCGATGATCAGAACACGTTTACCCGCCGCCTGGAAATTCGGCAGCCCTTTGACGGTAACGCGATAAAAAAATTCCAGCACTGTCTGCGCGATTGAACGCAGCAAAGCCGCCGGCAGAACGGAACAGTTATAAATCGACACAAAAAAGCTGGCAACCGCCGCGAATAAAAACAGATCGGCGATATCCAGCCCGGCACGGCGCAGCCCGATAAAAATCAAGGCGATAACGGCAATACCGACAGCATTGATCAAATTGGACGCGGCAAAAACGGTCGATCTGTTTGCCGCCGAAGCTTTAAACCGGATCAGCGCCGTCAGCGGCACAACGTACATGCCGCAGAAAAAAGCCAGCAAAAACAGGAAAACCGCGAACAAAATAACCCGCAGACGCAAGATAAACATGACAAACGGCACGGCGTCAACCGGCGCTGAATATCCCTTTGTCAAGAAAAACAGCACCAGAAAACACACGCCCATGCCGATTGTGCTGATCGGCACAAACGTCGTATGCGCAATGCCTTTTAACAACCGGTGGCAATACGCCGCGCCGGTTCCGACGCCGGCAGCATAAATAATCAGCAAAAACGCCGCCGAAAAATTATCGGTATTAAACACCCGTTCGGTCAGCGGATAAATTTGCAGCATAATCAGCAGCCCGATCGACCAAAACCAGGTCGTTCCCAAAATACTGCGGAAAATCAGCGGATATCTGCGCACGGTGCGCAGCGTTTTCCAAATGCCGGCCAACATATCTTTGGGAGTATTCCGGGAAATATTCTTTTCTTCGGGATCAGGATCGGCAGAACGGGTCGTCAGAAAACCGACCAAAGCAAACACGATTAAAAAAGAAGCCGCCAGCCGCACGGGCAGCAAAACGCCGAACAACAGCGCCAAAATAATGCTGAAATAAGTCGATTTTTCAGTATAGGCGTCTCCGGCGCTTAAATCGCTGTCTTCCAGTTGATCGGGTTGAAAAGCGTATCGCATCGGCCCGAAAAAGGCGGACAGAGCGCCGAACAAAAACGGCAAAAGGATCAACAGTCCGATATTTTTTGTAAACAGCACGCCGCCCGCCAGCAGCATCAAAGCCAAATCCATTAATTTCAAAGAACGGGTCAGTTTTGTGCGGTTATATTTTTTGGCCAGTTGCCCCGCGCGGGCGGAAAACAAAAAAAACGGCAGGATCAGAAGTCCCGCGACAATATTCGACGGATCGGCCGTTTGCTGAGTAATACGCACGGCGATCAGCGTCAACAGGGTCGTTTTAAACAAATTATCATTCAAAGCGTTTAAAATACGGGGGAAAACCAGCGTGTTTAATTTGGAAAGCGGCATAAAAGCTCCTTAAAATACAGTTTTTATTAATTTACATTTTTAATGTTCTTTCGTCTACTGCATTTTCCTGAAAAATCAAACAGTAGAACCGATAATAAAAGATTGTTTCCGGCTCTTTTTTCTGTTAAAAGAATAATCGTTCATTTTAACGGAGGTATAAGCCCATGCGGAAATAAGCAAACAGTTCATTGATGTTTGTTTTATTTTTTACGCGGAGGTTTTATGCCTGAAAACTTTCTTTCGTTTAACGACGTATCCTATGTCCTGCCAAACGGCGAAACGCTGTTTTCCGGGATTTCTTTTGACGTTTCCCGCGGTGAAAAAGCCGCTTTGACCGGTCCGAACGGCATTGGAAAAACAACGCTGCTTCGGCTGGCCGAAAAAGTCTTGCTCCCGTCCGGCGGCAGTATTGTCCGCGGTGAAGCGCCCGCTTTTCTGCCGCAGGAAACGGAATTAAACCAAACCGTCGCCGACGCTTTGGGCGTGCAGCCTGTCTTGGAGGCAATCGAAAAAGTCAATGCGGGATTTTGTACCGAAGACTTATTTGACCTGATCGGATCGCGCTGGAATATCCGAGCGGAAACCGAACGGGTTCTGGCCGACTTCGGATTAAGTTTTGTCGACCTCTCCTGTTCTTTCAGCCGTCTGAGCGGCGGAGAACGCGAAAAAATCCTGCTGTTGAACGTCTTTTTATCCGACGCGGGCATTTTAATGTTTGACGAACCGACGAACAATCTGGACACGCCGTCCAAAAACGTTTTTTACGATTATATCCGTGCAACGCCGAAAACCGTTTTTATCATTTCGCATGACCGCGATTTGCTGGAACGCATGGATTGTATTTTAGAGTTATCCGAAAACGGATTAAAAAAGTACGGTGGGAATTATACTTTTTACCAAGAGGAAAAAAGGCGCGAAAAACAGCGGCTGCAAGATCAAAAATCCTGCCTGCAAAATGAAACGGGCCGTTTAACCGCAGCCCGGCGGGAAATCGAAAATTCAACGGGAAAGCAGGCGCGCGCGGCGCAAAAGAAAATCAATTCAAAAAAATTCACAAAAATCCAGGCTAACGCCATGGGCAGCGTCGCTCAGGAGACAAAGGCCAAAAAAATCAGAAAAATCGAAGAAAAACTGACCCGACGGCAAGACGAACTTTATAAAGTAAAGCTGTCATTACGCGAAGACTTCGTCAAAATTCCCCTGCCCGCCAAACCGTTTTTAAAAGACACCGTTCTGGAAATTTCGGATTTGTCATTCGGATTTGAAAACCGGCAGCTGTTCCGCCGGTTCAATCTGACTTTAAAAGGAGGAGAAAAGCTCCATTTGCAAGGCGGTAACGGCAGCGGAAAAACGACTTTGATCCGCCTGATGCTGGGGGATTTAAAGCCGGCGCGGGGATCCGTCAGGCTGAAAGGGCAAGCGGCTTATTTATCTCAGGATCTTTCTTTGCTGACGGCGGAAAAAACGGTTTTAGACAACATCACTGACTTAAATCCGGGAATTTCCGTAAACGAAGCGTACGCCGCAGCCGCCAATTTTCAGTTTCGCGGCAAAGACGCGCTGAAAACAGTTAAAAACCTGAGCGGCGGAGAAAAGCTGAAAGCCGCTCTGGCCGCCGTTCTGGGAACCAAAGACCGGCCCGACCTTTTGATTTTGGACGAACCGACAAACAATCTGGATATCCGGTCTGCGGAAATTCTGGAAAACGCGTTAAAAGCATATCGGGGAGCACTGATTTTGGTGTCCCACGACCGCGTGTTTACGAAAAACATCGGCGGATTTCACATCTTAGAATTATCGTAATGCAACACAGAATTCACCGGCAAGCGTTCGTATTACGAATTTCAAATCGTTTAGCAAAATCCCCTTTCTGTTATCAACGACATGGATTTAAGACGCTAAAGAATCCATTGGTGAAAGAGCCGCTCGATTGAGCGACTCTTTTTCTATCGATTTATTTAATCGAATGAATCTGGCTATGCTGTTCTTTGTTTACCCAAATCAAATTTTCGGGTGTATTGTTATATCCGTTATTGTCAATATGATGAACCGTGTCATATGCGGAAGGCTTATCGGCATTAATGCACCAGGTTTCAGCAACAAGCCGATAGACTTTTGCCTTGAAGTTTTTCGTCGAAACATACAAATAACCGTCTTCAACTTCTGTCATTGGCAGGATTTGACCGTTCTGACGAATACGTCCGCAATTACTCACTTCAACGGAAATATCCGTCGGATAAATTTTCCATTCTTCCTTTTTTCCCGCCTGTTCTTTCAGTTTTGGCAAGACGTTTTCAAATTCTTCGTCTGTCAACCAATACTTTTTCATAATTACCTCCATATTCCATAGCAGAAGAATGACACGTTTTCATCCAAATCGGCCATGATTCTGTCCGAGTTCAGATATTTTTCAATACTGATTTCGTTCCCGTCCTTTCGTAAAACGATTTGTTCCAAACGATTGGACATTTTATCCCGTATTGAAAGCTTTAAACGTTTTTGCGTTTTTTCAAAACTGATTTGAACGCTTTCAGGATCGTTTTGATGATAACGGTATAAGGAATATTGGAATGTTTCCTTGTAATAGTCGAGTTTGGCATTATCTGCATCGGTTGGCGACAAAACGCCCATATTCTTTCCGGAACGGAGGAAATCGTTGCGTAAAAGTAAATAACGCCCCACCTCCGCTTCCAGAGCGAGTTCCTGGTTCCCCCAACGTAAATCGCCATAACGGGCGGGACAAAGCTCAAACGTCAAAAATTCACCGGCTTCTTTCTTCAATTTTTGAATAACCGGATCTTTTTCTGATTTTGGCAAAGCCTTTTTCTTTTGTTCAGCGAACTGTTTTTGCTTTTCCTCTTTTTCTCTTTCTTTTAATTCAGCTTCCGCTTTTTTTGCATTTTCTTGTTCTGTCTTCCGCTCCTTCATCTTCTCGCGAGCGGATATGAAACATTTACTATTCCGGTCTTTTACTGAAATCACAGCAGATCGCCGTGAAAAAAGGATGTCTTTAGGATGATATTCCGAGAAGTAATATTCCGTTTCCGATTTTCCCAAAAAACGGTATCGTGTATCTATAATATTCTCTGTTTTTCCGGAACTGTTGCTTGGATTGCAATCAACAGTTTCACCTGAAATACTGCACTTTTTGATCCCGCATTCCTTTTGTATGTTTTCATCGTTAATTGCGTCGTTTGATAAAAAAACGACCGGTTGTTCCTCATATGCGTCATAAGAAATCATAGGACTGGAACATCCTGATAATGCGATCAATACCCCCGATAACAGTATTTTATTTTTCATACCCACTCTCCGTTATTCAAAAAAAGACCGCCTTTCAGCGGTCGGGGAGTTAAGAAATCAAGTTACACATTGATCCTTTTGACCTTTAAAGCCTGTCGATACAAATCGGGGCTTCTGAACATACGTCAAAAGCTCCCCGAACCATCAATAAAGACAGTCGGGGATACTTTTCGTGTTTGCCATAAGCAAATCGAATAACGGCGCATCTCTGCACCGGTGTAACCAGAGTTTCTTACGACTCTCGCACCCGCTAAGGCACTTTACCGACAACCCGATGTTGCCGACACGGAAACAGAATACCGTTCTGCCGCTGTTCTTTCAAGAAAGAAACGACTGAACGGCTGTTTTTCCGTGATGCGGATTACATAAAAAAGCTCCCGATCTTCGGGAGCTTTTTTCCTTAACCTTCTTTTTTCGGTTCGCGCAAAACGTAGCCGCGTCCCCAAACGGTTTCGATATAATCGTCCCCGCCGGTCGCTTCGGCAATTTTTTTGCGCAGTTTGCAAATAAACACGTCAATAATTTTCAATTCCGGTTCGTCCATGCCGTTATACAAATGATTCAGGAACTGTTCTTTCGACAACGTTGTTCCTTTTGACAACGACAAGCGTTCCAAAATACCGTATTCCCGCCCCGTCAAATGCAAAGGCTTGCCGTTGACGAAAGCCGTTCTGGTATCCAGATTGACTTCGATTGCCCCGGTGCGGATTACCGATTCCGGGTGCCCCTTCGACCGGCGGACCAAAGCGCGGATACGGGCGACCAGTTCCGCTTTGTCAAACGGTTTCGTCAGATAATCGTCCGCGCCCGTGGACAATCCTTTAACCTTTTTGTCCGCGCCGGACAAACCGGACAAAATCAAAACGGGCGTGCTGATCTTTGAAGCGCGCAACCGTTTTAAAACCTCGTATCCGTCCATGTCGGGCAGCATTAAATCCAGTATGATAATATCGTAATCGTACAGTTTGCCGATTTCCAAACCGTCTTCGCCTAAAACCGTCGTATCGACGACCATGCCTTCCTTATGCAAAACAGCCTCTATCGTCTGGGCTGTTGCTTTATCATCTTCAACCAACAAAACGCGCATTGGGTTTTCCTTCTTCAGGCAGAATAATTAATAACTTATTAACTTTATGTTGTATGAATCGCAAATACAAGTACCTAATTTGCTCAAAAATAAAAAAATTTCATTTTTATAAATTTTTTTTGATAAAAAGGCGACAAAGCCTTGATGAAAGACTATATTAAATAAAAAAATCGGAAAGAACGCATGAACGGTTATGTAAAAAACCTGATTAACGACATCGGCGCGTTGCCGGAATACCGCTGTTACGGCTCTGTCTGCGCCGTCAAGGGCATGCTGGTGGAAATATCGGGCATACGCGCGGAACTGTCCGTCGGCGACAGGTGCCGTATTTGCGCGCGCGGCGGAAAAAAAGTCGTCTGCGAAGTCGTCGGATTCAACAATGACAAAGTGCTGGCCATGCCGTTTATGAATCTGGACGGCGTCGGACCGGGCAATCAGGTAGACGTCAGCAACGCCATGCCCGTTTTGTTTCCGGACGTTTCCTGGCTGGGGCGCGTCATCAACGCGATGGGGGAACCCGTCGACGGCAAAGGGCCGCTGATCAAGGGAAAAACGCCCTGCCTGATTCATAATTCACCGCCGCCGGCGCATTCGCGGGAACGCGTTGCCGGCAAAGCCGATCTGGGCGTGCGTGCGATCAATACGTTTTTAACCGTCTGCAAAGGGCAGCGTATGGGCATTTTCGCCGGTTCCGGCGTCGGCAAGTCGTCTTTGATGGCGATGATGGCGCGCCATACGCAGCTGGACGTGACGGTTTTGGGGCTAATCGGCGAACGCGGACGCGAAGCCCGCGAATTTATTGAAGATGATTTAGGAGAAGAAGGCATGAAGCGCAGCGTCGTCGTCGTTGCGACGTCTGACGAAAGCCCTCTGATGCGCCGCCAGGCCGCTTATGTCGCCATGACGGTCGCCGAATACTTCAGAAACTTAAAGCAAAACGTTTTATGCATGATGGACAGCATTACGCGTTTCGCCATGGCGCAGCGTGAAATCAGTCTGTCCGCCGGAGAACCGCCCGCGACCAAAGGGTATACGCCGACGGTTTTTGCCGAACTGCCGCGGTTGTTGGAACGCGCGGGTCCCGGCCCGATCGGGTTGGGATCGATCACGGGGCTGTTTACCGTGCTGGTGGACGGCGACGACCACAACGAACCGATTGCCGACGCCGTGCGCGGTATTTTGGACGGGCATATCGTTTTGGAACGCGCGATCGCCGAACGAAACCGTTATCCGGCCGTCAACCTGTTGCGCAGTATTTCGCGTACGATGCCCGGGTGCAATAACGACGAAGAAAACGCTTTGGTCAACCGGGCGCGCGCTTTGATCGCTACCTATGAAAACATGGCGGAACTGATTCGGCTGGGCGCTTATAAACGCGGTTCAAATCCGGAAGTCGACGAAGCGATCTTTTATTATGACAAGCTGGAAGCCTTTCTGGCGCAGAAGAAAAAAGACAAAGTTGATTTTGTCACGGGTTATAAAGAGTTAAAAGATATCTTATCGCAGCAGCCGCCCGGCCAAAACGCGGCAAGAAAATAAACGGTAGAACATGGCCAAAAACGAATTAAAAACGCTGATCCGCGTCCATAAATTCGAACTGGACGAAAAGCAAAGAAAACTGGGCGCTTTGCTGCGTTTTGAACAGGCTTTGCTCAATCGTAAAGTTCTGCTGGCCGAACGTTTCAAACAGGAAGAAGAAGCCGCCAACGTCAGCCCGGTCGCCGCGCTGACGTTCGGGGCGTACGTCGACTGGCACGTCGAAGAAAACAAACGCGTCGACCGCGCACTGGAAGACAACCGTCAGGAAATAATCCTGATGCGCGAAGAAATCATGGAAGCCTATCAGGAATTAAAAACACTGGAAATCACGCAGGAAAACCGGGAAAAACGCGAACTGGCCGAACTGGAACGCAAAATGAACGCCATTCTGGACGAAATCGGACTGACGCTTTACCGGCGCAGAAAAGCCGAAGAATCCGCCGACGAACCGGACGGCGCGGCCCAAAGTTCCGTTTGATGAACGGCCAGGTAATCCGTCAGATCCCGCAGGCGGCGCCTGTCCTCTTTCAAGCTTTCGCGCAAAACGGCGCGCAGAACGGCTTCGCATGTTTTCGGCGGTTTCTTGCATTTCCAGCGGTCGGCTTTTGCCCGCCGCGCAATCATGATTTCAAAAAAAAGAGCGGAATAATTATCAACGGCTTCTTTTGCCGTACCGCTGTGCTTCAGCAAATCGTCCCACGTTTCGCGCTGCAGGCCGCTGAGCCGCGTCAGTTCTGCCAGCTCCGCCCTGCCGCCTTTTTTCAAATCATCAAAACGGCGCATCAAAAACAACGATGTATTTAACAATGTCTGCTCGCCTTTAAAGTCAACGTTTTTCAGCAGTTGCGCGGTCCGTTCGATTTCTTTTGACAGTTTGTCAACGGCCTGCGACGGCGTTTTTGCCGTTTGAATAGTGTCCTTAATCGTTTCTGCGGGCAAAAAAGACAGCAAAGACAACGTTTCAATATATTCCGTATTGCCGCTTTGAATCTGCGCAAAGTTGCTCAGCAGGAATTTCTTGCTTTGCAGCAGGCGGACCTGCCTGATTGAAAGAGGCTTTTCCTTTTCCGGAACCATTTCGACATAGTATTGCGCCGGTGCATACTGCCAGTAATACTGCGGCACCAGATCTTTGACGAAAAAAACGGTCGACAGCCAAATCAGGTTAGCTTCCTCTTTGATAAAAAAATTTTTAAACCGGCGACGGCAGCTTTCCGTCCAACACGGCATTGTCGTTGTCAGCGGCGCGGAAACCCCCAGATAAATCGTTCCCGCGACAGCCCCCAAAGACGACCACGCGAAATCAGCTCCATAGGCCGACGTGACCCAGCGTTTTTCTTTTTCGGACGTATCCTGACGCACGGTCAGGGCAACGTCTTTCATTCCTTCTTTTTTTAAAATGAACGTCCGCTCCTCGTCCGTACATAAATTGCCATCAATGACAGGCGTCAGACCGACTTTCTGCCCGTTATAATAGACTTCCGCTTTAACGTTTGCGGAAATCTCTATTTTCTGACAGCGGAAAGCGCGCATGTCATCTTCCCGCCGATAACCGGGCAGCCCTTTCATTCTGTCCAGATCCGCCGGCGTAAAGACTTCGCACGAACACAACAGGATCAAACCGAAAAGAAAAAAACGTTTCATGCCGGCGTTTCCTTCATAATTCGTTCGATTTCCCCGACCTGCTGTAAAAGCCGCCGATTCCAGTATTCGGGTTTTTCCTTTTTGGCCGTACAAAATTCGCCGCGACATTCCCGACCGAATCCCTGATAATACAGGTTATAATACTGCCGCCCCAATTCTACCACGAACTGCCCGGGACCGGCGCTTTTCAGCGCGATCACTTTCAATTCCGTTTCGGGAATCCCCGTGCGCAAAGACAAATAAGTCAGATAAGCCGGATTTTCAGCTTTGATCTGATCAAAAATCTGATAACTGATCAAAAACAGCTGCCAATGCCGTTCTTCTATACCGGAAACGTCGGCGGAAGCTTCGTCGCTTTCAAACAAAACGGTATCCGCCGCCGTAAACGGCGTTGTAACCGGGGTGAATATATTTTCGATCACCGGTTCGGGCAGACCGGCCAGCCGGCCTAAAGCCTTTATGTATTCAGAATCTCCGCTTTTCAAACGATCGAAATTTTTAAAAACAAAATCACTGATCAGCAGACGCTTTTTCTGCTGAAACGAAAGCCGGCGTTTCACGGCGGGAATCATTTCAACATGGTAATAAGCCGGCGCGTATTCGTAATAATATCCGGGCATAACTCCGTCATACACCTGCCGGCGGTATTCTTTATCAAACGAGTTTTCTCCCGAAGTCAGAAAAAGCAGCTGAAACGGGAAAATAAAAGTAAAAGCCGGCGCCGTGTAGATTTCGCGCGAAACGGTAAAATGCCTTGTTTTGGAATCCGCCTTTTTGGAAACGGAAAAGATTAACGGCTGGCAACCTTCCGCCGTTAACAGGATTTCAGCCGTATCCGCGTAAACCAGAGAAAACTCCGCGGGTGTTTTTTTCGTTTCCAGCTTTTTTCCGCCGACAATCAAAGCCGCCTGAGCAGGCACGTCGGTGGAAACAAAAAAATTTCTGCGCGTTTCGCTCAGCGTACAGGCGTTCGTAAGAAAAATCAGACAAATACAAAAAAAACGCGCCATTCCACTCCCCTGTCCTTTCGTACAGAGTATTTGTTTAAAATGCAAGCAAAAACGGCGCGAACACAGAATCGGAAAACAGTCTTTTATTCCCGTGCCGCCAGATGATTTTCCGGCCGCCCAATCCAGCAATCTTTATACGGCACAGAAGTCAAAACCGCCATGTGCCGCCTGCCGGAAAAATGTTTATTTACGCACCCCGAGGCAATATGGGATTTTTTTTACAAAGACCACGGAACCGCCCCGGACAATAATCTGATTCCGCTGGGGGAAGTTGAAAGCGGACTGGAATATCTTGCAACGCAAAAAAACGGCTTTACCGTCAGAATAGAAGTCCTAAATTAATTCGGCCGTCCGGTCCGAAGAAAATATAAGCGAACCATACAGAATATGATACAACCCGCTACATTTGACCATACATTGCAGAATTTTTATCTATTGTATAAAAATTATCATCAGTTTTACGGTTATAAAAAATATAAATAATATTATGAGTATCCGCACTGTAAGGATTAAAATTACCAATCACCTGTCTTGACAAAAACCTTGGAAACACTTGCCTTAAAGTATTATCTATTCTTTTGGCGAATTTGTTTTCAAAAGAAGGACTTGTAATTATATTAGCCAGCATTATGCCATTTTCTGATAAATGATCTTTAATCTTTTTAAAAAAATCCACCGTCACAAAATGTTCTGGAATATTATGCAGTGAAGAATAAACATCAACTATGATAATATCATACTGCTGTTTTGTATTTATCATATACAGATAGGCGTCTTGTGCCATAAACTGTTTATTTTCAGACAAAGGATCGGGAAGAAAAAATTCCTCCGCAATTTTTTTTAAATTTTTTTCTATATCCAAAAAAGTGTACTGATTCTTTTTATCATTCAAGCCGATGGTAAAACCGCCCGCCCCCAATACTAATATTTGATACACTTTATCATCATTCAGATTATCAATAAAATTTTTGTTGATAAAGTTCACATATTTGAACATTAAGTCAGAATTTTCAGAAATTTTTGAGGCCGGCTGTCCGTTTATCCGCATCATTACAGACTGCCCTCCGTCCTGCTGAATTATTTCCAATCTTGAAACGGCGTCATCTTTAATCAATATCCCATTCACCGCAGTACTTTCAAAATATCTGATTGTAAATGCACAAACACTACATAATATAAATATAATTGTATTTAATAATATATCTTTTTTCCTTCCCAACAGGCAAATAAGAAATGCCGTCATTATTATCAGTAAAACCACCGCATATGAAATTCCCAGGAAAGGCATAATCAATAAAGTCGTAACTAAAGAACCTATCACACTTCCTATGGTATCCGTCGCCATAAATCTTCCGGTATAATCTGAATTATAATGATGCAGCACCCTTCCCAAAACTGAAGTCAGAAAGCCTACCCCTAAAGAAGGAATAATTAAAAACAAAAAAGAGTAAGCGAAAACCAATACAAGATGTTCCCGAGTTATCTTTGAAATCAAAAAGAAAAATAAATTTGAAGAATAATAAAAATAAGAAAACATATACCACATTGTCAATAATAACAATGTAAAACAAATCATTTTTCTAATCGGATATTTTGAAAATTTAACTATTGAGCCTATATAATACCCTACCGATAAAAACATCAGTATAGTCGACATTATTACCGATATTATAAGCGTATTCGAACCGATAAAATTTACCAGTTGCCTAAGAATAATCAATTCAAAGGAGAAATTTGTATATCCGAGTATAAAAACAACAAAAAGCGCAACTATTTTTAATTTTTTTGTCATCAAAATCATTTTTCCGATAATCCTTTTAAAAATTGCTCAAAATGACAGGATTTATTCGCTTGCGCTCACCCGCTCGCTGACGCT
>ULRP01013098.1_pt1 | contig 13800 bp, 10 predicted proteins | sample 1955521 | NCBI WGS metagenome assembly ULRP01 (sample SAMEA4835685, study PRJEB28245) | human gut metagenome | biome: gut microbiome; material: fecal sample | place: Denmark | collected 2008
TAACAATCTATTTTTTTATCCTGTTATAAATATATGCAGCGGCCAATATTATTATGACCACATCTACCATTATCCATACCCATGGCGGAACATTTGCAATATTGTAACATCTTACATTAATCCACATCTGATTAATTTTTGCATTTTTATCATTATCAAAATATTGCATTACAGCACTTCTTTCCATGACATCCTCACTTGGATACTGGGCAAGAATCTGTCTATCCATCTGGTCTCTTGGAATTGTAAGTATATATTTTTCATCATCTGAATCACCTGAAAAGAAATAGCCAAGCGGATATTCTACAGTATCTGCTTCATCGTCATCAGCCTCGTAATTCCACTTTAAATAATCAAAAATCACATCACTGTTCCCTCCTGATATAACAGAAGTATAACCGATGTAATACATGTTTCTGACAGCATTTTCCGGCATTGAGAGGAAATTAATAAAGCTCTGTGCTGCCTGCTTTTTCTCATCATTTCCACCAATTCCTGATTTCAGCATTACCCATCCATCAAAATAAATATTGGTACTTTCCTTTGGCACTGCAAAATTAAGTGTAAAATCATCTTTATCAGCCTGATCCATTGTATACACGGCATCACCCGACCACTGATAACCTGCAACAACTTTTCCGGTAATCATATCTGCCTTTGCACTATCTGTCTCGAATGAGTAGGCATTATCTTTAACTTCCTGCAGATACTCCTGTACTTCTTTTATTGTATCATCTGAAGTATCATTCATCTCCTGTGCAAGTTTTTCTTTATAATCCTTTGAAGCCAGAAATGATTTTGATGTAAGTTTGTCAGACTTTATAGCACCTATTGCTGCAAACATTGAATCCCTTACGTTATCTTTTATAGTAATCTGACGTTTAAACCTGCTGTTATTTATAATAGTCCAGGTCGATGCCTCTTCCTTTGAGACTGCATCCGGATTATATATAATTCCTGTGATTCCCCACATATATCCCGCAGCATATCTGCTCCACGCCTCACCATTTATTTCATTACTGTCAAACATATTTTTAATAAACGGCGATACTCCGCGGCTGTAATAATTTTCTTTGATATTTTTATCATAAAAATCATTTGAAAATGGCTCAAGCCTGTCTTCTGACATAAGTTTCATTATCATATATTCAGACGGACACACAAGGTCATATTCATCGCCAAGCGTAAGCATATTATAAAGTTCCTCATTTGTCCCCAGACAGCTGTATTCAACTTTTACTTTTTTACCATATGTTTTGTAATACCAGTCCTCAAAATCAGCAACCATTGAATTCTCGCCCTTTATATCGCCGCTTTCAAGGTCTATTGTCTCATCCCAGTCACCTTCATCAATATACTCTTCCCAGTTGCAGACACGCAGCGTGATTGTATCAGAAGAAGTGGCCGCATGTGCATATGACGGAAGAAATGCACATGCACTTCCTATTACTATAAGTGATGCAAGACTGACTGATACAATTTTTCTTAAAAAATATTTCATTATATCAGCCCTCCTTTTTTTCTTTTCTTGATGGAACAATATTAATAAAAAGTTCCACCGCAATTACAATAATAAAAATTATTGTTGACAATGCCCACAACGCAGTCTTTATCTGTGTCTGTGAACCTTTTGTTGCATTTACGACATAGGTGCTTATAGTATCGAATGTAGCAGGTTTTGTATATGTTGCAACAAAATAATCGTCAAGCGACAGTGTAACAGCCATAACAAAACCTGATAAAATTCCTGAAGCAATCTGTGGAATTATAACTTTAAACAACGCATATGCAGGAGTTGCTCCAAGGTCAAGAGCTGCCTCATACAGGCTCGGGTCCATCTGTTTTAATTTAGGTACTACTGCAAGATATACAAATGGTGCACTTAACACAACGTGTCCTGCAACCAGAGGTATATACGTATCTTTGCTCACTCCGAACACAACAACTATAAGGATACATATTGAAAATCCCGTTACCACATCTGCATTTACAACAGGCACCTGATTAAGAACCGACAATGTATTTCTCACTCTCTTTTTTGAATAAAAAGCACCAACAGCACCTGTAGTTCCAAGTATTGTTGCAATTGCCGCACTGCCAAATGCAAGAAGTATTGAGCCGAATATCATATGCTGCAATTCCGGTGTTGTAAAAAGTGTCACATAATTCTGAAATGAGAATGCATGTATTGCTCCAATGTTTGATGCATCAGTAAAACTGTACACTGCAAGCACAAGTATCGGCACATACATAAACAGAAGCACAAGGCTGATAACTGCATATTTTAATATTTTTTTAATCACAATAATGCACCTCCTCTGCCGCTTTCTTCTGAATCACTATCACCTGAAATAAGCGAGACGATACAGATAATAATTAAAAGAATCAATGCAATCATTGAACCATTATGCCAGTCATATGCACTGAAATAGCTTCCAATCAGACTGCCCATAATATATGTGCTGTTATAAAGCATATCAAGAACTACATAGTTAGTCATTGCCGGAAGAAATACCATTGAAACTCCGCTCACAATTCCCGGCACCGACAATGGGAATATAACTTTTATAAATGTCTGAAAATTATCAGCACCAAGGTCTGCAGCCGCTTCAATAAGGCTCTTATCGAGCTTTGACAATGTTGTATACAATGGCAGGATCATAAACGGAAGAAAATCATAAGTCATTCCGATTACAGTATTTAAAAACGGATAAAAAGCAAGATTTCCTTCTATAAGTGAAAGTATCTCTTTTAAAGCTGTAATTCTTAATGTAAAATTAATCCACATCGGCATAACAAAAAGAAGTAGAATAACTGCTTTACGCTTAATTTGGCTATGTGCAAGTATATAGGCAACCGGATATGCAATTAAAAGGCACACCAGCGTTGTCACTATTGCAAGAACAAAGCTGTAACACAGTGTTCCAAGCGTATTAGGGTCTGTGAAAAAATTCAGCAGATTTGTAATGCTGAACTTTCCAGAACCATCCGTAAACGCATAATATACAAGCACTAATAACGGTGCTGCTACAAAAAGGACTAAAAATAAACCATATGGAATACCCAGCTGTTTACGTGAAAACATATTTTTCATCTCCGTAAATCCTCCTGTTTTACTTCTTTATCTGGAATTTCATCTTATCCTCAGGCATTATAAGCCCAACCTGGTCATCCATATTCCACAGATATTCATCATCTACAATAAGGTCATGCCCATATTCATCACGAATAACATAACTGTAATGGTCACCTTTATATATAAGATCAATAATTTTTCCCGAAACAAGACCGGCATCCGTCTCATCACTCATCTTTATATCATAAGGCTGCAACGAAACGATTACTTTTATCTTTGACACATCAACTGTCTCACCATTTTCATCAACAAGATTGCCGTCTTTCATATGAGACTTCGGAACAATATCAGCCAGATTGCAATTAATGACTTTTCCGTTAAAATCAAGTGTATAATCGCTGTTGACCGTTGTAACAAAACTTGTTGTATGATCCTCTGCCATCATTACATGAATTCCGTCAGGTTCAAGCTGCATGCCTACTTTATCTCCAACCTTATAACACTTAGTCGTCCTTATTACCATCTCATATTTTCCTGATTCAATAGTAATCTCATAGTGCATGCCCTTAAATATTACAGATACAACCTCACCTGATATTGCTCCTTCCTCAGGTTTTGTTATTATTACATCTTCAGGTCTGACAACGACATCGACAAGTGTTCCTTCAGGCAAATCATCCATTCCGGCAAATTCACCACCGCAGAAACGTACTTTCATATTCTTAGTCATAATTCCCTTGAAAATATTGCTCTCACCGATAAAGTCAGCAACGAACGCATTCTGTGGCTCATTATATATATCCTCCGGCGTTCCTATCTGCTGGATTTTACCTTCTGATAAAACAACTATTTTATCTGACATAGTAAGTGCTTCTTCCTGGTCGTGTGTAACATAAATAAATGTAATGCCAAGCCTGTCATGCATATTTTTAAGTTCAAGCTGCATCTCTTTACGCATTTTTAAATCAAGTGCACCGAGAGGCTCATCAAGCATTAATATCTCCGGTTCATTTACCAGTGCTCTTGCAATTGCAATTCGCTGCTGCTGTCCGCCTGAAAGTGTGGAAATCTTTCTGTTTTCAAATCCTTCAAGGTCAACTATTGAAAGAACATGCTTCACTTTTTTCTTTATTTCGTCTTTAGATAATTTTTTTAACTTCAGACCAAATGCAATATTGTCATAAATATTCATATGCGGAAACAACGCATAACGCTGAAACACTGTATTTATCGGTCTCTTATTTGCCGGAAGCTGTGATATGTCTTCACCATTGAGAAGAATCTTTCCGCTTGACGGCATCTCAAAACCTGCAATCATCCTGAGTGTTGTCGTTTTTCCACATCCTGATGGTCCCAAAAATGTTACAAATTCACCTCTTTTTACCTCTAGGTTAAAATCATCAACCGCCTTAAAACCATTGTCATCATATACTTTACATATATTTTTAAGTTCAATAATATTTTTTACTTTTTCCTCCATAATATCCTCCGGATTAGTTGTATTTATTTGTATTATTTATTTGAAATATATATTTATCTTAGTAACTTCGCTGTCGGTTCCGACCCTTATTGCAGGACCGTACACTCCTATTCCCGACGTCACAACACTATACATATTACCAATCTTTTTTACTCCGTAATAATTCTCCCACGCAAACGGCTGAACAACCGTAAGAGGAAAAAACTGCCCCGCATGAGTGTGCCCGCTAAGAAGCACATCAACACCTGACTGTGCATTTTGACGGAGCTTGTCGGGTTCATGATTTATCACTATAACAGGCTTATTCATATCACATTCTGATAACAGTTCATCTAACGGTTTTCTGTTCTTTGTACCGTCTCCCGGCTTTTCTTCGTCAAGTCTGCCGACAAGATTTATTTTTCCGTCCGCAATCTGAATGACATCGTCAAGCAATACATTAATTCCCGCCGATTCCAGAAACGGCTCCATTCTGTCATCTCGAAATGCCCTGTATGCAGACGATACCGAAAATCCTCCGACAAGCGTTTCTGTCACATCATGGTTTCCGAATACCGCATACGAACCGTATTTTGCATTTACCCCGCTTATAATCTGCGAAAGCCTGTCAGGGTCATCGAGTGCGTCATAATCGTTGTCAAATATATCTCCTGCATATATTACCACATCGGGATTTAAAGCATTGATTCGTTTTACCATTTTTTCCATGTCTTTACAGCCTATGCTGTATCCGAGATGTAAATCGGCAACAAGAACAACATTAAGACCGTCCAATCCGTCAACATGCTTTTCAATACTGACATCATACTCTTTTGTCGTCATATTTCTTGCATGAATTGTTCCGTATATTGTAAATCCAAAACTTGAAACCGTCACCGCCGCACCTATTATCAATGCACCGTATCTTTTTTTCAGTATGGGAATTTCTTTCTTTTTATTTATAAGCTTTAATATTAAAACTATTATATCTGAAGCAGCTATATAAGTAAGAAGATAAATAAGAAATCCCAGCCACACATTTCCCGCACGATGAACCGAGGTCTGTATTCTTCCCGACGGAAGAAATGCACCGAAAAATATCGTTGATGCCGCAATACAGTATAATGCAACACAGATTCCCTGTACACCTCTGTGCTTAAAAAGCGGCGTAACAATTTTAAACCAATAAATAATTCTGTGTAAAACATACACACCTACGATAAAGTAGACAAAAAGCATCAGCCATTTTAACATAATTTAATTACCTGTATTCCTCAATTTTTAACAAAACCCTTGTTTTCAATTTTACACTTATATTGCCGATGTAACAAGAATTTTTTTCAAACTGCGAAAAATACCCGTTTGATTAATATTATTATTGTGTTATTATAATGAAAACAAAAAATTTATATTTAGGAGAAAAACAATGCCTGTTTATGATTCAGAAAGTATAGCAAATTCAAAATCAAAATTTGAATGTACATATAAAACATTTACTTCCAACAACCAGACAGCCACACCTGATGCACCAATCCTTGTTCTCGATAACCTGTCCGTAGCATTTACAAATGACTGTGTAGGAACATTTACGAATCCTTACCGAAAAACTGCGTTCACCATGCAGACGCCTGACGGAGATGTATTCAGTAATATTCTTCTTATCGACTCACGTTTTGAAAGCCTTATAAGATGGCTTGGGGAAAATAAGATAAAAGTGAAACTTACAGGTGAAAATACTGCACGCGGATATGCTGTATACAAAATACGTGAAATTGCATATAACAACAGCCAGAAACTTTCGTCTGAAGACGGATTTTTACAGTTTATGATTGAAAGACTTCTTGAAAGCAGTGCTTTATCAGAAAATATTTCAGATGACGAGCTTGACGAATCAGGCGACAGCATGAAGGTTACAAGCCTTACAAGCATATCTGATTTCCTTAACTGTGCGGGAATTACCCTCCCTGAAAATATCAGGCTGTGGGCGAGAAGAAATCTTGCGGTTGCACGTTCCAACGAAGTTACTCCCGAAGAAAAACGCCATGCTCAGAGAGCTTTGTCAATAATGCTTAACATCAAATGGAAAAGCAATTATTTTGAAGCAATCGACCCTGATGAAGCACGTCGTATTCTTGATGAAGAATTATTCGGAATGGAACGCGTAAAACAACGTATTATTGAGACTATCATTCAGATTAACCGTACACATACGCTTCCTGCATACGGAATACTTCTTGTTGGTCCTGCAGGAACAGGTAAATCACAGATTGCCTACCTTATCGCCAAGATTTTAAAACTTCCGTGGTCTACACTTGACATGAGTTCAATCAACGATGCCGAACAGCTTACGGGAAGTTCAAGAATCTACTCTAACGCAAAACCGGGTATTATAATGGAAGCATTTAATATGGCAGGCGAATCTAACCTTGTATTTATTATCAATGAGCTTGATAAAGCCACATCAGGCAACGGAAACGGCAACCCTGCCGACGTGCTTCTCACACTCCTTGATAATCTCGGATTTACAGATAATTACATGGAATGTCTCATTCCTACATCAGGTGTATATCCGATTGCCACAGCAAACTACAAAGACCAGATTAGTGCCCCGCTTCTTTCACGTTTTGCGATTATTGACATACCTGACTACACAAGGGAAGAAAAGAAAACTATATTTGTCGAATACTCTCTTCCTAAGGTATTAAAACGAATCGGTCTTAAAGAAAACGAGTGCCGTGTGCAAGATGGTGCACTTGATACTGTGCTTGACATATTCAAAGACACAACAGGTATCCGTGACCTTGAGCAGGCTGCGGAGCACATCGCCGCACATGCACTTTACTTAATTGAAGTAGAACACAAAACGGAAGTTGTATACAATGCGGATATGGTAAAAGAGCTGTTTAATTAATATTGCACAAAAAGGTGAGCCCCTAGAAAGGCTCACCTTTTAATATATTTTTAGACATATAGGACAAAATGTGTTGATAAAACCGCATTTGCAGTTACTTGTTTACGGAAGTTTTGTACTCTTCTTCACCGCATAATCGTCTGATGAAGATTTAACACTTTCATTTTCTGTATATGTATCGTTAAATCGTTCGTCATTCTGACCATAAACCTGCCCCGATTCTGTACTGTCAGCTTTTTGACGATTTGCATAATGCGAACTTACAAAATAATACGATGTACCGACAACTGTCGATGCCAATACTATTATTCCTGCCGCAATAATCCCTACGCGTGTCTTTCTTCCCATAAAACCTCCTTTAATTATAGAATTATATTTTTGCTGTTTAAATTATACAATTATTTTTTTGTTTTATCAAGCATATATATTTTTTATTTTCCCATGCACTTTATTTCTCACAAATATGTAACATATAACCTGCATCACTATCGTAATCCCCCATGACGCCGGATATGAAATAAACAGCACATACAGCGAACGGTTTAACGGAAATACCGCATATATCCATAAAACTCTCATTCCGACTGTTCCGATTACAGACAAAATCATCGGTACGGCCGAATAGCCCATGCCTCGCAGTGCTCCAGGGAACAAATCCATTATTCCGCACAGAAAATACGGAACTGTAGTTATTGACAATATTTCAAGCCCACATTTTATAACCTCGGCATCGGACGTATAAATTCTTAATATATAATTTCCAAAAAAATATGCACTACAACCGATTATAAGCGATACCGCCACGGTGAGAATCATGCAGTCAGCAAGAACCCTGTCCATTCTTTTGTATTTGCCGACACCGTAATTCTGGCTCGTAAAGCTCATACATGCCTGTGTGACTGAATTGATTGACTGATAAAGGAAACCCAGAATATTGTTCGCCGCCGTATATCCCGCCATCGCAACAGAACCGAACGAATTAACTGATGACTGCAACAGTACATTTGAAAAATTAATTACCGTACTCTGTATTCCCGCAGGAACTCCCACCTGAAATATCTGAATCATATACTTTTTGTTTATTTTTAATTTTGAAAATCTAAGCTGATAGCTTCCCTCTGATTTATAAAGGCAACGCAATACAAGAATACATGAAATCATCTGTGATATTACGGTTGCCACGGCAACACCGACCACGGACAGACTGAAACCTATTACAAGAATAAGGTTTAGCACCGCATTAATACATCCCGATACAATAAGAAACATAAGCGGTCTTTTTGTATCGCCAACGGCTCTAAGCACAGCCGCACCATAGTTATAAAGCATGAAAAACGGCATGCCGATAAAATATATTCTCATATACAATGCTGCCTGACCTATTACATCTTCAGGAGTATCCATAAGTTCCAATGCCCCTTTTGAAAATATAAGTCCTACAAAAGCCATGATTAATCCGCTTATAATTGCAATGGTTATTGCCGTATGAACCGTATCTGACATCTCTTTTTCTTTTCCCGCCGCATAAAATCTTGCAGCAAGAACATTTGCCCCAAGTGAAATTCCTATAAAAAGATTCGTGAATACGTTAATAAGTGCCGTCGTTGAACCAACCGCAGCCAACGCTCGGCTTCCGCTAAATCGTCCCACAACTATAATATCAACCGCATTAAACATGAGCTGTAACATGCCCGACAGCATTAACGGCAGGGCAAACGAAATCAGCTTATCCATTATCGTTCCGTTACACATATCAATTTCATATTTATTCTTTTTCACTCGTTTCTCCTAACTTATATCTGTTTTTCTTCACATTTTTCGCACGCCTATTATAACACCGATTTTCAAAATGTCCATATACTCATTAACTAAAACGACCGCATCAGACAAAAAATCCGACAGACAAGCCATACAGCCCTCTGCCGGATTTTTCTTAAATAAAGTAAAATTAGGAAAGAATTATTTATATGAATTTATCTTACTTTCTTACAAGTCCGTTTTTTCCTGTTTTTTTAATTCCATAAACACAAGCTCCTGCAAGTCCGCCTGATATTGCAAGAAGTGCGGCATATAAACCAAATGGTGTTGTATCACCTGTATTTGTCTGATTGCCTGCTGTATCAGCACTGCCGCCGTTTCCTGTATCACCTGTGTTTGAATTGTCACCGCTCTGGTCTGTACCGCCGTTGTCAGGTGTATCGGCAGGGTCTGTAGGAATTTCAGGGAATCCGTTAGCAAGGTAACTCTTCCATGTGTCATATCCTGTTGCGATAAGTTCATCACAAAGATTGTTATCATAGTAAGAAATTGTTGTACGTGTTGAATAAAGAATTAAATCTTTATTGTTAATTTTTGACTGGCCAACCTGATTACCGTCAAGATTGAACAAATCATATACATTTACATATTTCTGATCTGCTCTTGCCGGGTCAACATCTGAATATAACGGACGATATGAATCATTTGCTTCATCATAAACATAGTTTGATGCCCATGTTCCGTTTCCATCTACAAAATATACATCAAATCCGTTGTTCATAGATGTATCTTTTACAACTTCCTGCTCTTTATCGGCAATCTTAACATCTTTAAGCCAGCTGTAAGCACTCTCTACGGCATCCTTTACTGCCTGTGACGGATTATGGATTGTCATAAGATAATCAACCACGGCTTTTGTTGTGTATGAACTTACAGACGCTCTTTCATATGTACGTCCCATTGTGACTTTGCCAGCTTTGTCATACTGTGATGCCCAGCCCGCTTTTTTGTTATTATTGCTTATTTGTGAAGCAACGATAAAATCATTTCCTTTTTCTACAGCTGACTTAATTGCGTCAACATTCATTGCTTTTCTTGCAAATACATAATTCTGATTATTTAATACGGCAATGTCGCTTAAAAGTGTGAGAACTTCTGTCATTGCACTATTTCCGACTTCAATATTTCCGTTAAATCCGCTTCCGCCGTTTGGCTGCATTGTCCATCCGCCGTTATCAAGCTGTGTTGAAAGAAGGAATTTAATACCTTTTATAAATGCGTCCTGATATTTTGAATCTTCAGGCTTATTTTCCGTAATATACTTTGCAAGATATTTTAACTCCGCTGTAGTTGCACCGTTTTCAATGCTTGAAGCACCTTTAAGGCTTCCGAGAGACGCTCCTGTCTGTGCCATTTCAAAATTATCAGGAAGTACAGCAAATCCGCCGTCTTCATTCTGCAAAGCTACGATTGTGTCTGCTGCTGTCGTATCAAGTGATGCCGTACCTGCAAGCAATGCATCATAACGTATTCCGTAATCCTTTGAAGATGTCTCATATGAAGGTACAACATCTGTTTTCATAACAGGAACTGCTGCATAAAAGCTGTTTGCCATCTTTGTGTCTTTATACATATCAGCACCGAATATATTAAGTACATAAGCTACAGGAAGATATACAACATTATAATCTTCTGTTAAATATGTATTCATATCAGCATATGTATCTTTTGCATTAACTTTTACAGGTTTCTGCTCATCTGTTAATGCACCTGTTTTAACATTTCCGTTAATTTCAACATCGGCTGAACCGATTGTTAATTTTACAGTTGTATTATTCATGCTTACTGTAATTTTATCGCCGTCCTCTTTATAATCGGCTCCGATATAAGCAAACATATTTTTCATCGGTGCCATAAGATTGCTTGTATCAGGTTTTGGATTTGTGGCATTACCTGTCGCAAGAACATTGACATTGGAATCAAGCCATACTCTCTGATAATCATCAATTAAAAATACAGGATCATCTGTATTAAACCATACTCTTCTTACAACCATATTTGAGAAATCATAGCTTCCCCTTGTTACAGTTGCAGCACTTACAGGCATAACAGCAAGCGGTGCTGTAAGAACTGTAAGCATAGACGCAGCGGCAACTGCGACAACCGCTTTTTTTATAGTCTTTTTTATATTTCGTTTCATTTTAGCCTCCATTTATGTAAATACTAATCACATATTAAATGCACCAATTACTCGCCAAGTGCCTTTTTCCAAGCATCATATACGGTCTTTGCTTTTGTATCAGCACCAGTTCTTACATATGAATAACCGATTCTTCTCTCACTCATGCCATAATTCATGCTAAGCTGTGCCACTGAATCTCTTCCTGCGAATATCTCGTAGAACTTATTGCTTGTAAGTTTATCTTTCATCTGTTCTTCAGTGAAACCGTAATATTTACCAGTTGTATCAAGTCCATAGAATCGTCCGAACTGCTTTGTTTTACTTCCGTCTTTTAAGAAAAGTCTGTCTGTACCGAGTTCTCTTGTTCTGTCGGAAATGTTGTATACACCATAACCTGTAATACCTACCGAATTAATCCAGTTTACATAACTTGTGATTGCCTCTTTTACCGCATCACTTGGATTTACAATATTTGCAAGAACTTTTACCATTGTAAGGCTCTCGTCAGGAGATACTGAAGGAAGCTCAAATGCTCGTCCGCCCGCAGGAACCGGGTCAACCGCATCAGGTTCATACTGCTGTGCCCATCCTGTCTTAGTTCCGTCGATTACAACCTGTGCCCTGATTACAAAATCAAGACCTTTATCCCATACTGACTTCAATGTATCGTGCTTGATACCAAGTTCAAGAACATAAGGATTTGTCTGGTTCTTAATCTCTTCTCTTGCCCATGCGTAATCTTCACACAGTTCACTGTCTGTAAGACCGCTGTCATTTGAAAGTGCATATATTGATTCCATAAGGTCAGGCATCGCATTATCATTAAATGTGATATTCTTGAAATATCCTACACCATAAGGATAATACTGTGGCCATCCTCCGTTATCATTCTGTGCGTCACACATATATTTTGCAGCTTTCCAGAAACCTTTTTCAATAGTTGAAAGCTCTGTCGAATATCCCGCAAATAATGTAGGATTTTCTTTTGAAAGACGTATAATTCTTGATAAGAATTTCATATGTCCATGTGTTGCACCATTATCAACTGTCGAATATCCCTTTGTATACAATCTTGCAAATGAATCTTCAAGCAAATCATATTCTGTATTTGTCTTTGCCCATCCACCGTCATCATTCTGATATACAGGGTCTACAACATTAAGACCTGCCTTAATCATATTGGCAACATTGGTCTTAACCTGCTCAGAAGTAAACTTTGTAGCATCAAGTCTTGCTTTCATCTTGCTGTATGTATTAGAATTAGACTCCATCTTCTTTGTTGTGTAATCAGATTTTGAATTAACTACAGGAGATGCTGCTGCATCCGATGCGTAAAAAGCAAATGCCATTTCAAGCCTGTGCATTGCATCGTTCCATACAACATTGCCACCAAGTGCTTCAGCAGTAAATTTTACAGGAAGATAGCATGCGTAGTAATCGCTTCCGTCTGCATTTTTCTCTCCATCAATCTTTTTAAAATAAGGAGCAACTTCGCTTCTCATATTAAGTGTCTTCGTATCTGTTCCGTTTTTAAGCTCAGCAGTTGTACTGCCTGCTTTCATTGTAAGTGTAAGTCCGTTATATGTAATAACAATATTTCCAGTGGAAACATCTGCATCAACATGACCTGTAATATCTTCGAGCGAACACTTCATAGGTGCCATCATTCCCTCGGCATTGCCTTCTCCGAGAACCATATCAGCCTTGATAAGAAGTCCTTTTTCAATCTCCTCTGGTCCCCACTTATTGCCATCCTTTTTTGTATAACGGTTAGGCTCGTACTCCCCTATGGCAAGGAATCGCAAAACAAGATCTCCTAATTCAACCTGTTCACCGTCTGCTGCATATACAGTATCAACTTTGGAAAGACCTGAAAGTGCACCAGCTGTAGGAACACTAATAAACGCTCCCGCCAGCATTGTTGTGCATAATCCAAGCGTAACCAATGACTTAGTAACTTTTCGCATTTTTTACTGCCTCCTTATGAGTTTTTGTGAATATTTTATGACTTCATTATAAATTTGTTACCAAAAACATACTACCAATTATCTGCAAAATAAATTATAATTTACATGAAATAAGGACTTTTATAAAAAGTACCGTTATAAGTCCTGATTAAAAATTCTAAAGATTAAAAAGTGAGGATTATATATATGTTAGAAAAAATCAGTAAAGACTTTGTAATTGACCATAGAACCCGACATGTTGAAGGATTGCCTCCTTTTTCACATTCACATCAGTTTAATGAAATATACTTTTTGCAGTCAGGTAAATGCCATGTTTATATAGAAAATGAAAAATATACCCTTGAAGACGGAAGTGTTCTGTTTATTCCTGCTTTTAAAGAGCATACATTTGTATATTATGATACAGTGGATGTAAAAAGAACAGTCCTATACATATCAACAGAACAG
>ULRP01023818.1_pt1 | contig 13757 bp, 7 predicted proteins | sample 1955521 | NCBI WGS metagenome assembly ULRP01 (sample SAMEA4835685, study PRJEB28245) | human gut metagenome | biome: gut microbiome; material: fecal sample | place: Denmark | collected 2008
AATTGTGTATCTATTGCTTAATCGATAGTTTCAAACTCGTCAGCGTCAATCGCCGAATAACGGCAGAGAAGCAATCTCCGCAATAAAGGACGAATCGGCTTGCATAAACCCCGAAAAAGCAAAACTGTCGGACTTAATTTTATTTACGCTGCCGTCGACGTTTCGACGGTTACCCCCTTAACGTCGTTCGGCATATATTTTTCGCCGGTCTGACCTTTCCAACCAAACGCGCCCAAACCGCCGCAATTCGTAATCTTGAAATTCTCGAAGATAAAGTTTTTGATGGATCCGTCGCCCCATGCGTTCATTCTGCCTATAACTACGCCTAATTTTTTGCCATTCGCGTTGATCGTGAAATTCCTGAACGTACTTGCATTTACGTTAGACGAAAACAAGAAACCTCGATCCTTTTTACACTCGTCGGTTGCGAAATCTCGTCCTTTATCGGCAGCGTTCGTGCCACCGTCTACGCTGTCGATGTAGTTTATCGTAATATCTTCAAACGTACAGCCGTAAATATCGTTTGCTAAAACAACGTGAGGTGTGCCTTTGTTCATGTAGTCGGTATCGATAGTAAGATTTTTAACGGTACACCTGTCCATAATATTAAACAAACCGTTACCGGGAGCATAATGGAACCAGTGTCCGAGTTTCAAAGTCTTACCGTTACCGTCAAATATCATGTTCCGGTAATTGCCGTTAGAAGCAGTAAAGTCACGTAACGTACTGCCGACTAAGTCGTTGACAAGTCTGTAATACCCGGATATATTCGGATTTTTACCGTCAAGCGTATAATTTTTCCTATTAACAAACAGCATTAAATCCGTAACGGTTGCAATTTCCCTCGTAACGAAAAGTACGGGAACGACGATAGTGTGTTCCGCGTCGTATTCGTCTTTTACGATTACGGTAAGATTTTGTTCGCCGTGCTTCGTAAAATCCGTAAGCGAAGAAAGGTTAAACCCCGTAATCGCAGTTCCGAGAATCGTATCGCCGTATTTAATGTTTACTACGTTTGCATAATCGCTTATGCCGGTAAGAACGATCGAAGCGGTTGCGTTATAATTTTCGGTATAGGTATACCAACCGTTTGCCGCCTTCGTATCCAAATCTATATCCGTATACGTGGTAACTACGAGATCTTGCCTGCCGGCAGTAACGACTTTATTGAATACGGATACTTCATGTCCGCATACGCACAACGCTGTATCGGATTCGTCTTCGACTTCCCAACGGTCTATCGAACAATTTTCGGCAGCGTTTTCTGCCGCGCCGCAACAAGTATGAATTTTCTTGTGCGTGCCGGCGCCGTTCGTTTCGTAGCTGTAAGTCGTTTCGGTATGATTTTCGGCATTCTTTTCGCCGTACTCGGCGTTACAAGCGGCGCAAACCGCCTTTGCCGTACAGGTTGCCGCAGTACCGACGGTATGGTCGGATTCCGCGTTTTTAGCGTTACAACCCGTTCTCTTACACTTGTGCCAATGCTGCGTTTCGGTAGTCGTCCACTCGGTATCCCAATCGTGGCCGAGAGCGGCTTTTTCCTGATAAGTAGTGTAAGTACAACCGCCGCGCTTACAAGTTACGTATGCGTCCCAGCCTATTTCGGTGCAAGTTGGAGCCTTAGCCGCATGCTCTTCTAAATCGTGGTTGTCGGGGTCTTTTTCGCCGTATTCGGCGTTACAAACGGCGCAAACCGCCTTTGCCGTACACGTAGCCGCGGTTCCGGTGTGTTCGGCTTCGTCTTTTTTTGCCGTGCAACCCTCGACCGTACAAGCGTGCCAGTGCGTTTCGCCGCCTACCGACCATTCGGTCGCCCAGGTGTGTTTATGCGCTTCGGCTTTTTTGCAGCCGACCGCGCATACGAGCGTGGTTATCATTACGAAAACCAGACTCAGAACAAGTAATAACTTTCTTTTCATATTTTCTCCCCGCGCCCTTTTCTAAGGCGCAATTTTTTTTCGTCACATCGTAAATTTTACGGTAATCCAACCTTCCCGGAGATTTTTCGCTACCGGTATTCTGAGATTAACGCCGACGCGTTTGAAACTACCGTTTAAGCCTCAAACGCAATCGCTTTACGAACACCTTCGTTGAATAACCCTCGTAAGCAAGTTATTTAACTATCCGTAGACGGAATGACGCGCGTTATTCCGTCCAGACGGGCGCGCCCGAGGTAATATCCCAGTTCCCGACTTTCGTCGTCTTTTCTTTCATCTGTTCGTAGTTATCGTAACGATAAGCGTTAGCCCAGTGATATACCGTCATATTCCCGCTTGCATACGCGTCGTTTTCTTTATACGGGTTAAGCGAAGTCGCGTTAAGTCCGACCTTTGCCCCCTCGGCTATATCCGCAAAATCGTTCGATGCGTATATCGTTGCGGCGGTGTGCTGCATTATCGGCAAAATTCTTCCGTTTTTGGTTGCCGGTTTTGCTATTAAATAAAAATTCTTAATCGAGTGTTTCATAAGATAACCCGCGTCGCTCGGACGATTATGATACCACGTCGTATAATCGCATTTTGCGAAAACGCCTACCGCCTGTCCGACGCCGCCCGTTGCCTGACCGTCAAAAGTATCGCCGTATTCGAGTATAAAATCGGTCAGGAATATATTGACGTAATCGGCGCAGCCGAAGAGTGAACAGAAAGATTTCCGGTTATAATCGTCGCTTCCGACGTCGGGAACGCTTATCGAAACGTACACGCCGTTCATATTGACGTTACTCGCTTTAAGCGCGAAAACCGTGCCTATCATACCTTGTTTATAGATATCGACGTTCGTAAACGCGACGTTTTTAACGATCGCGCCGTTCATCGAGCCGAAGAATCCGTAAGAGTTGCCCGCGTGGAAGTTGTTTATTTTATGTCCGTTTCCGTCGAAAGTACCCGCAAAGCCCGTACCGTCGAGCATGGTCGTGCTGCCTTTGCCCGAAAGCGAATAATACGGATAGAAAGTATCGTACATCGGATAAGCGCCCGTCGCGCCCGTTCTTCCGTCGCCGTTAATATCGAGATTCGTCATATCGATATCGTTTTTAAGTACGACGTATCCCTCGATAGTCTTTTTCGTATCGGTCAATTGCATCGCAAGAAGATCTTCGGGGGTTTTAACAAACAAAGCGGCGATATTTGCGTTGAATTTATATCCGTATCTTCCGTTTTCTGCGGTTATAACGCCTGCAACGCCCGAACCTTTATTGCCTTTCGCGCCCGTTATCAAGCCGTTTACCACTTGAAGCGGCTCGCCGTTCTGAGTCGCGGAAATTATACCGTCGGGGAAAAGTCTGTTAAAAAGATTTTCTCCGTCGATCGTTTCTACGTATCCTTTGAGAATGGAAAATTCGGTTTTCCCTTCGTATTCCGCGTACGGCACGGTTACGGAAATTTCAAACGATTGATTGAAATCTACGCCGTCGCCGCTCGTTACGTTAAGCGTGGTTTTTCCGCTTTTCAGGGCGGTTATTTTGCCGCTTGCCGCGTCGTAGTCCGCTATGCCGGAATCTTCTACGGCAATCGAAATCGTTTTTTCTTCTCCGTTCACTTTAAGCGACGGATTGAGAATCTTTTCGTTATCGTAAGTTTCGCCTTCGAACTCGCCCGTCGTATACAACTCGATTTTTTCGGGCGCGACTTCGTCGTTGAAAAGAAGCGACACGTGGTCTATGACTTTAACCGTTATTTCTTTACTCATAAACGGCGATTGAAGATTTTTCCATTCGCCCGTTACGGTTACGATCGTTTCGCCTTTTTTAAGAGGCTTAAAAACTCCGTCTTCTATTTTACCTATTTCTTCGTCGGCGACGGTATAAGTTACCTTACCGCCGTCTACGGTTTTGCCGTTGAAACGGATCTCTCCGCCTACGCCGACTTCATGCATAAGATCTACCGTAACGTTATCGTCCGCGTCCGTTTCTATCGACGGAAGGTTTCCGCCGAGCGTTACGCTCACGGCGCACGTCGCCGAAAGTTTTCCGTAAGCGGCGGTAATCGTCGCTTTGCCTACGTTTTCGGCGGTAACGTTACCCCACTCGTCAACGGTGGCAATCGATTCGTCCGAACTCTTCCAACTGCATTTTACCGAATTTTTGCCGTCGGTCGCCCTTATCGCGAGAACGTCGCCGAGAACGGCCTCTACGTCGTTTTCGTAAATTATCAAATCGGAAATTTCGGGGAGATTATCTTTACCGCCGCCATCGTTTGCTTTTTTGGCGCACGAACAAACAGCCAGCGCAAGGCTCGACACGAAAATCGCAAACAATATACTTAACTTTTTCATTTTCGTCGTTCCTCCTTAAAATCCGTTTATGAAACTCGTTATATGTCCGACGCCCGTTTCCTGCGTGTTGGTGATACCCGTTACTTTAGCCGCTTCCCTGAATCTGTCTTTGAGTTCTTTCGAGTAAGACTGAGTGAGATTGCCGCCGTACATCGTGAGCATCATATACGCGGGGGAAAGCCATTCGGCGTCGATATGCCCTTTATAGAGTTGATATTTCTGTGGGTCGGAGTTTTTAATCGTATCGAGAGCGGCGTAGGCCTCGTCGTAGGCGTCGAGCCACGACTTAATCGTCCTGTACGGCCACATATCGGTGTCTTCGAGATTGGTCGTTCCGCTCAACAACGTGTGTCCGTTATACATGGTTCTTACCACTCCGGCGCGAAGTCTTACGGCTTTATAGATCTCTTTCATATTTTCTGCGGCGGGTCCGAACATCGCGTCGATATATTTATTCGTATAATAGTCCTGACTGCGAGTTCCGTCCCATTCGAGTTTGCTGTCGAGATACGCCTTTAAGTTATGCCACGCGGTGGCGGTTCCTTTCTGCGTTATCTGCGACTGGTTGTACATGAGTTTTACGTTGTTGGCAGCGAAGAAAGTGAACGCGTCCGCGCCGTAGAAGTTCTGCGTTTCTACGGGGTACATATAGTGGCTGAACTTGGTCGAATACGTCCATAGGAAAATTTCGCCCGAAAGTTTGCCCCAGTTCTTGACGTTTACTCTGCCTTCGGTATTGCTGTCGGCGTATATCGAAGACTGATAGTCGAACGATTCGCTCGAAGCGAGGTATACGCTGACGCCGCCTCTTAATTTCATCTCTTCAAAGGTATCCGACGGAGCCTTTTCGGTATGCTGATAGGCGAAGAAAGTAAGCGTCGCGTTGCTTCTTTGATACTTTTCGTCGAGAGTCGGCATTGCTTCGTCGATCTTTTTGCGAAGGTCGTTCATGAATATTATCGTGGAAGCCGCGTAAGTGCCGTATTTATTGTAATCGGCAACGCACGCGTCGCACGAACACGGCGGGAAGTTGTCCTGCTGCGTAAAGTTAAGTATACGGAGATCGGGGTACTGCTCGGCGTTGTACAATTTAAGCGTGGCAACCGCCTTTTCGAGAGCGGCGTCAAGCATTTTTTCGTATTCCTCCGACCTTGCACCCTCAGTATCCGTTCTTCCGCCGGCGGTATAACAAAGTTGATTTTTCGACGCGTTATACCAGTTCGGATGCGAAGAGGCGAATTGTTCGGGCGGCAACCAGTTAAGCGAGTTATGAACGTTACGCGCTTCGCTCGTCGGATCGCCCCCTACCGAGTGTATCGGGAAAGTTATATCTCCGTAAGTTCTCGGCGTACGGAAACGATATTTCCAGTCGCCCGTTACGAGTCCGTAATATCCGTTGGAACGGAATTCGAGATCGGGTATATCCGTTACGTCGAAGTTTTTAAGATTGATATTTTTGACGTTTCTGTCGATTTCGTAACAATCTTTATAATAAACGTCGAAGTTGAAGTATATTTCGAGAAAATCGTATACCGCGTACAACGCGCCGTATTCGCTTCCGCCGAAAAGATAGATATTTTTGCCTTTCGTTACTATTCTCGCCCCGTCTTCGGTCAAAGCCTTTTCGTCGACGGTTATGCCCGACTTTTCAAGAAGCGTAGTTTTGCCGAGCGATATATATCCCTGCTCGTCGTCTTCGTAATGACTTTCCGACACGGCGCGGAGTTCGACGCCCGTAGCCTCTTTGAAAAACTCCGTGAGTTCGGTTCTCGCTCTGTTGAGCGCTGCTCCGCGGTTATCGGGAAGCACTACCGCGTACGAGCATTTTCCATTCCTGACGAAAGGCGTATCCGTATCCGTCGCGGTAAAGTCGTGAGTTCCGTTATATACGTCTTTTACGATATATTTCGCTTCGGGATCGTATTTGCCGGCGTCTTTATTATTCGTCGGTGAACCGCAAGCGGTAAACGAGCATATTATCGCCGTAAGAAGCGACGTTGCGACAATCATTTGTTTTCCGTTCTTTTTCATATTCGTTACCCCTTACTTTTCCGTCGCGCGGAGTTTATATTGAGCGTAAGCGTAATTGCCCGCTTCGTCGATTACGTACACGTAAACCTCGTAATCGCCGGCTTCGGTTATCGTGAATTCTTCGAAGTTCTGATTGATTATCACGCCGTCTGCGGTATAGAGATAGGTTACCACCGTCAATTTGTCGGTTTTGCTGTAATTATCCGCGACCGTATACGTTTTGACTTTATACTTATACCCGACCTTTATTTTCTGAACGGTTTCTTTATCCGAGCCGTCTTTGAATTTAATCGTCGGCGCGACGTCGTCGGCGATTTCTACCATATAGGGCTGACGACCCGCATTGCCGCTCGCGTCTTTTGCGATATACCTTATAACGTATACGCCGTATTCGGAATATTCTACTTCGTAGTCTTTATCCGCAGGCGCGTTGTTGAGCACCGTTCCGTCTTTCGCCGTGAGATAATTTCCGCCGGGAGTTCTTATCGTAACCGTAAGGTTGTCTTTCGTAACGGGCGAAAGCGCGTCGCTCGCGACCGCGGCGTAGATTATATCTTTCGTACCTATGCCCGCGCTGCCTATATCTCTTCTCGCGTAGACGAGCGGCTCGGCGTCGTCGGTCGTGTTGCGGCTCATAAGTTGGTTCTGAACGCTCGAAACGTTCACCGCCGCATCGCCGCAGATACCCTCTAACCTGATTTTAAGCGACAGTTCCGACGAGGCGGAAATTCCGCTTACGGGAAGCGTAACCGTCTGCCCCGAACAGGCGTAGACGAACGCTCCGCTACCGACGTCGAAAGACAGTTCGCGGCTCGTATCGCCGTAGATATCTTCGCGGAGCGTTTTAGCGTCGCCGCCGTTTAACGATACGTAATTCCGCGAGCCGACTTTATAAAACTTTATTACGTTCTCTTTGCCGCTTCGCTTATCGGTAAGTATCACGCTATACGCCGATATATTCGCCTTATCGGCGGGTATCGTCCATGAAAGCGAGAATACGGAGTACGCAAGCGGATTGATAAACGCAAGGGTGTTGTCGCCCGAAAGCGCATTAGACGCGAACCCGATATACGAATAATCTTTATTCGCCGTAAAATCTCCGACGAAGTATTTCGCAAGATCGATAGCCGAGCCGTACCCGACGTCCGTGATTTTTATCTCGTCGCTTAAAATTTCGGCGGTTTCGGCGACGTACTTAAACCGCACGGTCGAATTTCCGCTTATCGTAAACGAATCGGGGTCGGTAACTTTTACGAAGTTTCCGCCGTCGAACGAAACGTAAATATCGTGAGCGTAAAGTTTCGGTTCCGCGCCCTTGAATTCGTAGGCTTTAGCAACAGGCAGAGTGTACGCAAGACCCTTTATATAACAGTCGTCGAAAACCGGTTCGGTAACGAACGCTTTTTCTTCGTTCGCCGCGCAATTAACCGTATACGAATATTCGTAAGTTTTGAGTTTATCTTTGTATACGTATCTTATTACGTATTCGCCGACGGCGGTCGGAATAAACGAGCCGTCTTCAACGTTAAAGATTTTATCGCCGCATTCGGCGGTTATTTCTACGGTTACTTCGCCGTTAAGGCTTTTCGCGACGTATTCGGGAAGTTCCGTTCTTACGCCCGCTTTCATTTCGTCTGTTTTTTCCACCGTTAAAGTAGCGGGGGCTTTTGCTACCGCGTTTACGCTTACCGTTGCCCTGCCGACGTTGCCGAAAGAGTCTTTCGCCGTATATTCGATTACGTATCTGCCGACCGTTTCGGGAATAAAACGATTATTTTTTACGAGCACCGAACTTTGCATATTCGAACCGTAGTTGAAGTAAACTTTCTTCGTTATATCTCCGACCGAATTCGGATCGTACGCAGTTGCGGGCAGTAATTCGAACTCGTCGCCGACCTTAACGAAATACTCGCCTTCTTTATCGATTACGACCGTAGGCGCGATTTCGTCTTCGTACCTGCCGTCGACAAGTCGTTCGCCCGTATAATCGCCTATCGACTCTATATGGAAGGTCGTAGAAGCGGTGTAGTTTTCGCTTGCGGTAATCGAAAGGTATACTTCGCCCGTCGTAAAGCCGGGGAATATCGCCCCGCCGCTTACTTCTTCGTTATACAGTTGGTTGATAAGGTGTCCGCCCGCCTTCTTTCCGCCGCCGTTATACCAGTTATAATATATATCGCCGCTTTCGGCGTTTATACTCCATGAAATTGCCTTTTTGTCGGCAGAACCGGTAACGGACATACCGAAGTCGCCGACGTATACGCCGTAAGGCGTGCCGTCAATGACGATCTCTTTTTTGCCGAATTTCGGAGGACAGTTTTCGTAAAGACCGAATTCGCCCTGACCCGTAGCGCGCGTCCTCGCATACGCGCCCTCGCCGTTAAGCGTGGAAATAAAATTGACTAAACTTACTGAAATACTCGGATCGTAGCAATCCGTAAGCGTAACTTCGATAATCCCGGCTTCGTAGACGACGTTTCTCGCCTGCAACGTTCCGTTATTTATCGCCGTTTTATTATTGTTGTTCCACGCCGCGTCGCCCTTCGCCTGCATTGCAGTCGAATACATGGTAATAACGTCCGTCAGGTTGCCGCCCGACAAGTCGATCGGCGAAGAGAACGTGAATTTATCACCAGCGGCAAGAGTGAGTTTAAGCCCCTTTCCGCCGTAACGGTTAGCCGTAAGTTTGTCGGTATATTCCACCCCGGAGGCGGTAGAACCTACGCTCCATTTCTTTTCGGTAACGACGAACGGTTTTTTAGCCGAATATTTCTTTCCGTTTTCGGTAAGAGAATAAACCGCGAAATACTCGCCCGTTTCGACGAGTTCCGTCGTTTTGCCGGAAAGGAATTTACCGTCGGGCGTGAGCGTGGCTTCATAATTACCCGTTTTGATCTGCCCGTCGGCAAGTTTGATCTCCGCCGTAGCGGGAATTTCTATCTCGTCGCCGACGAAGTAATAATCGTTTATTTCCGCGGTTTCGACAGTCGCCGTTTCGGCGCGTACGATCGCGGACGAAGTCAGAACCGCCGCCGGAACCGACGCGCCCAGAAGCGCGACGGCAAGCGTAAGACCTGCAATTTTAGCCGTGTGTTTTTTCTTCATGATTTACCCCTTTTTTATTCTTTTATTCCGCCGAGCGTCATGCTGCCTATAAGTTTATTCTGTAACGCAAGGAACAGAATAATCGTGGGAACGGCAAGTATCATACACGCCGATATAATAAGCGGAGTGGTTACCGGAACGTCCGAAGTCGTTTCGGGAGTATTGTTCGTCGAAAGAAGATATATGTAGTACGCAAGCGTCTGATGCGTAGGCATATACAACTCTATCGACGAGAAATCGTTCCAGAAGAAGATGAATTTGATAAGAAATACCGAACCGATCATTTTCGCCGCGAGCGGAAGATATATTCGCGCCATAACGACGAGTTGCGACGCGCCGTCGATTTCCGCGGCTTCGCTGTACGTATCGGGCATTCCTTTGAAGAGTTCGTAGAACACGAGAAAGTACATCCCCGTGAAATTGCAACGCTGGATAAAGTTGCCGTACCAGGTATCGTAAAGCCCTAAATTTCTCAGAAGTATGAGTTCGGACGGGTACGCGCCTATTATCGGCAAAGTCATTACGACGAGTACGACGATATAAACCGCCTTACTGAATTTGTAGGCGTACTTCGCGCACATATACGCCATTATCGCAGGTATTATCGCCTGCAAAAAGCCGTTACCCGCAGCGTACAGAACCGAACTCAAAAAGAGCGTAAAAAACGATTGTTGACGAGTGTGCGAAACGAGTTTCGAGCCCTGATAGAAACTCGTTTCCGCAACGTATCCGAAGCGACTTATTACGTCCTTATAGTTTTTGAACTGAACGAGATATTTATAACTGCTTCTCGGATCGTCTTTACCCTTCCACGGCGCGTTGATTTTAGGCAAACCGAGTACGTTCATGGCAAAATCGTCCTGCGACTTGAACGAACTGACAAGCCCCCAGAAAAGCATAAATAACATTGAAAGCATATATGCGATTAAGACGGCGCACACTATGCCGACAACGATTTTTACCGCCGTACCGCTTATTTTCGGTCTTTTTTTAATAACCACGTTTCTCATTGCTCCGCCCCCTTCACGATAACGACGGTCCGAGTTTTTCCATAACTTTTCTCGTCACGAGAACTATGGGCAGCGTAATGACCGTAAGTATAAGACCGAGCGCCGACAACTGCGAATAAGTTATGTTGTTCGTCATCGGGTTATAGCGTAAATTGTTCGGGTCCAGGCTCTTGATAAACAGGAAATAGCCGAAACTCGACATGTCGCCTGCGCTTATCGAGAAGAACGCAAACAGGTTGAGTTGGTGCGTGAATATACCCGTAAGCGAAATAACGACGAAGGTAGTAAACGTAGACCATATCATCGGAAGCGTAACGTACCGAAATTCCTGAAAAAGATTCGCTCCGTCAAGAGAAGCCGCCTCGACTATCGACTCGTCTATACCGCTCATCGTACCCGTAAACATCATTACGTTTACGCCGAACGAAATCCATATATTATAGAAGAGTATGGTAGCCATTCTCACGCTTTGCGGCGCGTCGACATCCAGAAGTCCTCTTTCCGCGTGAAAAATCGCCTTGTAAACGTCGCCTGCCATATATTTGAAGAGCGTAACAAAAATTATGCTGGAAATAATCTGCGGCATAAAGAGCATTACCTTAAAGGCCTTCGACATAAAGAACTTCTTGTATATATAGAACGAAAACACGAGCGCGAGCGGCAAACCTATAAACAGTTCGCACGCTATCATTTTAACGGAGTTAAGTACCATTTTCTGACTCGAAAACAGAGTAGCGAACGCTGCTTTGAAGTTCTCGAAAGCGGCAAACGACTTAACGTAACCCGTTCCGCCGCCCGCGGGAAGATCGTAACGCTGAAACGCAACTATTATCGAATTGAAATTAACGTACAGATAAAACACGCAGAACTGCGCTACCGGCAACGCTACGACGGCTATATAGAAAAGTAATCTCTTCGTCTTTTTGGTCATACCCTTGTTGCGGGGCGTTTGTAAAACCGATTCCATTTTAATTACTGCTCTTGATTACCCAGGTAGAATGATTGAATTTGGTCGCGTTGAATATTTCCTGCGAGGTCTTTCCCGCGTAGATAGCCGCAAGGTAACTCGTATATTCCGAACCTATGCTCGGGTGCATAACCGGCGAAGAGAAGTGTATTTTAAGAGCGCTTAAATTAGACTTGATTTCCTGTACGGAAGATCCGTAGTAAAGGATATTCGACTTTCTAGAAAGGTTATACACGTCGCGCTGATAGCCCGAAAGTCCGTTGAGTTCGGAAGAATCGAGTTCGTATTCGACGGGTCTGGTTATTCCGGTGCAAGCCGTGAATTTACGAAGTTCTTCGTCGCCGTAAAGGAATTTCAAAAATTCTTTGCACGCTTCTACGAGTTGCGTATTGTTTTTTATATTCGCGTTGATATACGCGTAAGCGATACCGTTATCGAGGAGAGTCGTTTTGTCGGCATCCTCATCACCGGCTTTTTCGGCTACGGAACCGCGTATCTCGACGGGAAGCCTCATAAAACGAACTTCGCGCGGAACTCCTTCCATAAGGTAGTCGTAAGTCGTAAAGTTCTTCGCATCGACCGATTCGTTATACCAGTACGAACCGTCGATAAGGAAGGCTCTCGATTTATATTGCGCTCCGTCCATCGAACCTTCGATAAAGAGTTTCTGCGCCTGAATATGCGATACGCTCGTATTCGTCGCTTCCTCCGCTAAAAAGCCCTCTTTTTTCATTATTTCGACGAACGCCGTAGCGTAATATCTTGCCGCCGATTCGAACGCGAGATAACCCGTAGACGGAGTTACCCTTTTGACTTCCGTTATAGGTTTTTTGATATAGTCAATACCCTGAAAGAGATTTTCGTTCGAAAATCCCGTAACGACCTCGACGTCGCCGTCGAGCGAATATACGGTTTTGAGTTCGTCGTAACCCGCAAGCGAAGCCCATAACCCTTCGACGAGGTAGTTACTGTTATACAAAATAGCGCCGCTTACCGTAAACGCCGCGATCTTCGCGTCGTCTTTGATTTTCTGACTAAGTACGATGAGTTCTTCAAGCGAAGACGGAAGTCCGTCGTCTTCGGTACCCGTCTTACCGTCGGGTCCGCACGACTTGTTCGCCGCCGTCTTCGTTATCGTAATCGAGCCGTATTTATTGTTAACGACAGACCCCTGCCCTTCTTTCGCTATATACCAGCCGTATTTATCGAAAGCGTCTTTATCGTAGATAAGACCGGGGAACCATTCGTAATGGGGAAGCGCGTAGTAATGTCCGTCGCCGCCTTTAAGCCCCTCTCTCGCGCCGGCATAAATTCGGCTTTCAAGCGTTTTACCCTTCGCGTCCTTTTCGGCCATAAGGTCGTCGAGTTGAATAATGCTTCCGCTTTGAGCGAGTTCGTAAACATCGGAATAGCGTTCGTCGAAAATTATCTGATAACCCGAGGACGAAAGCGTTTTGCTGTTCGGTTGAGTTCCCGATATGCTTATATAAACGCCCTCTTTGCCCGTTTCGAACGACTTGGTTTTATTTTCGTTCTGGAATCTTTCCGCCGCTTCGTCGAGCCATTTCCTGCCGATACCGCCGGGGAAGTTCTGTACTTTGATAACGGTTGCGTTTTTCGCCCAATCGGGAAGTTTTTCGCCCGAGTTGTTATTTTTCTTCCCGCCGCAGGCAGCAGCGCCGAACAAGGTCGCGCCGCATAAAAGCAGCGCCGCTAATTTTTTGAATTTCATTTTTTCCTCCTGTTAAGGGGATTCTCCGATCGTTTGACGAGAGAAACGGTACCCTTTCATTTAATTTTATCGGTGTTATTTCCGGTTGCGTAAGTCAGTCGGCCGTATTAGCCCGAAAATGCGACGCAGAACCGGCCGGCAACCGAAACGTCGTTATTTTTCGATAATTTTCGATAAAGATTGGCTTCGTTCGTACTTTTGCCGTACGGGCAAAGCCAAATCTGCCGAAAAGCGCGCGTATATCGCCGTTTAGGCGAAGTTCGTACTATTCTTGACCTACACGGCATAATTTTAACATATTGAAATCGAAAAGTAAATAAATAAACTTAACCACTTACATTAACAAAACTAAACCATTTTAAGCAATTACAGGTTACTACAAATGCCGTCATCGCACGCCCGACAAGTACTTCGTACGCGGAGGGCAACGGAAAAAACGCATAAAAAAAGAATAACCTCATTCGTATGAACGAGGCTATTCCTTAATTGAATGAGGCAACTACCTATCCCCGCGTCAGAGATAACAAGTACTTCGTACGCGGAGGACAACGGAAAAAACGTATAAAAAAGAATAACCTCGTTCGTATGAACGAGGTTATTCCTTAATTGAATGCGGCAACTACCTATCCTCCCGGTC
>ULRP01087820.1_pt1 | contig 13729 bp, 10 predicted proteins | sample 1955521 | NCBI WGS metagenome assembly ULRP01 (sample SAMEA4835685, study PRJEB28245) | human gut metagenome | biome: gut microbiome; material: fecal sample | place: Denmark | collected 2008
CGATTCAGAAATCCCATTGCGGGATATATTCTTCGCTTGCGGAAGAAAATTTCTGATAAAACATTTTTTCTATTCCGAGAGAAATCGCGTAATCTATTACCGTAGCGTATTCTCTTTTGGTGATTTTGCGACCGAGTTCGGGAAAGCCTTCCGTATTGCCGAAAGGGGTATATTGACTCATCACGTTGATATAAGCCCTGTCTTTTAATCCCGATTCGGAAAGGGCGAAAAGAACGTTTTTGCTGTCTTCTACGTTTTGCGGCAGAACGAGATGCCTTATAAGAGTTCCGCTTTTCATCATTCCGTCTTCCGAGAAAACGAGCGGTTTGTTCGCCATAAATTCAATCGCTTTTATCGCCACGTCAAAATAGTCCTTTTTGCCCGTGTAACGCATAGAAACCGACGGGGAGAAATATTTAAGGTCGGGCATATAAACGTCAACGTAATCGTCCAAAAGCTTTAGTACTTCGATCTTTTCATATCCGTGCGTATTGTATACTATCGGAATTCCTGGCTTATAAATATCGAGTGCTTCCGCGATTTTATCCGCATAATGCGTGGGAGTCACGAGATTTACGTTGGCTGCGCCCATATCTTCGAGTTTGCGAAAAACGTCGGCAAGCTCGTTTACGGTAATCGTTTTGCCGCGTTCCGCGCGGGACAGGGAATAGTTCTGACAAAACACGCAACGCAGAGAACAGCCGCAAAAGAAGACCGCGACGGAGCCTTTTTCGCCCGAAATGCACGGTTCTTCGAATTCATGTAAATAATATTTGGCAATTTTAACTTCGCTCCCTTCGCCGCACGCTCCCGCGGTTTTATTTCTGTCGATTTTGCAATCGTTGGGGCATAGCGAACATAAGGGAGAAGTAAATTCGTTTAGTTTATTCAAGCTCGAAAGCCCCCGTATAAAGCTGATAATACTTGCCTTTTTCCGCAATAAGCTGTTCGTGAGAGCCGCGCTCGATAATTCTTCCGAGTTCGAGAACCATAATAACGTCCGAATTCTGTACGGTAGAAAGTCTGTGGGCGATAACGAAAACCGTTCTGCCTTCCATAAGTCTGTCCGTGCCTTTCTGAACGAGAGCTTCCGTTCTCGTATCGATGGAAGAGGTCGCTTCGTCCATTATCATAACGGGCGCGTCTTTTACCGCCGCGCGCGCTATCGATAAAAGTTGTCTTTGACCTTGAGAAAGGTTTGAGCCGTCCTGCGTGAGCATCGTGTTATATCCTTCCGGAAGTCTTTGAATAAAATCGTCCGCATACGCGAGCTTTGCCGCCGCGATACATTCTTCGTCCGAAGCGGAAAGTCTTCCGTAACGGATGTTTTCCATAACCGTTCCGGTAAACAGGTTGGTGTCCTGCAAAACGATGCCGAGCGAACGCCTTAAATCCGCTTTCTTTATTTTGTTTATGTTTATTCCGTCGTAGCGGATTTTGCCGTCCGCTATATCGTAAAAACGGTTTATAAGGTTTGTAATCGTTGTTTTGCCCGCGCCCGTTGCGCCTACGAACGCAATCTTCTGCCCCGGGTGCGCGTAAAGCGAAACGTCGTGCAGAACCACCTTGTCGGGCGTGTAGCCGAAGTCTACGTCAAACATCTGAATATCGCCTTTAAGTTCGGTATAGGTGATAGTGCCGTCGGCTTTGTGCGGGTGTTTCCACGCCCAGCGACCGGTGCGTTCTTCGCATTCGGTAATCGTGCCGTCTTCCGCTATGCGGCAACGAACGAGCGTGACGTATCCGTCGTCTTTTTCAGGCTGTTCGTCCATAAGATCGAATATTCTCGACGCGCCCGCAAGTCCCATAACTATGGAGTTAAGTTGTTGCGAACACTGCGAAATCTGCCCCGTAAACTGCTTGCTTATGGGCAGGAAAGACATAATAACGATAAGGAACGCCGCAGGGTCATAGGGTTGTAATCCCGTTATGGTAAGGTTTCTCGCGCCCAGAACAACGAGCAGACCGCCCGCGAAAGCGACGAGAACGTACAACAGGTTGCCGAGATTACCCATAATCGGCATAAGCACGTTAGCAAACGAGTTTGCGCTCGTCGCGTCTTTGCAAAGCTGATCGTTTCTTTCGTCAAAGCCTTTTTTGGATTGTTCTTCGTGGCAGAAAACTTTTATAACTTTTTGTCCCTGCATCATTTCCTGAACGTAACCTTCTTCTTTGCCGAGCGAAATCTGCTGGCGCATAAAGAATTTCGCGCTGTTGCCGCCTATTATGCGAGTAACGAGCATCATCACTATCAAGCCGAGAAAGATTACGATAAGCAGCCAGATGCTGAACTTAAGCATAAGCACGAGCAGAGTTATTATACTGACGGAAGAAGAAATCATTTGCGGTATGCTTTGCGAAACAAGCTGACGGAGCGCGTCCGTGTCGTTGGTATAAACGCTCATTATGTCGCCGGTTTTGTGCGTATCGAAAAAGCGGATAGGATAAGACTGCATCTTGTTGAACATACCCGTTCTTATCTGATGCAAAAACTTCTGCGTGAGCGTCGCCATAAGCCGCGTATAGGTAAACGAAGCGATTATGCTTGAAGCGTAAACTATACCCATAATCGCGAGAATTTTAATAAGCACGGGGTAAACCTGCGCCCAGGCGGAAGCGGGTGAAAGTCCGCCGTTTCTTATAAGATTAAGTCCGTCGTTAAGGTTGGTTAAAACGTTGCTTAAAAATACGGAAGACATAACGCCCGTGATTCCGCTTATCAGAATACAGACGACTATAATTGCAAGCAATACTTTGTTTTGGGAAAACAATAATTTAAGAAGCCTTCCCATAGTGCCTTTTTTAGCGGCTGCCGGCGCGCCGTGTTCGGAAGATTTAGGCATTCTCATTCTCGGCATATTATTTGTCCTCCTTGTTCTGCGAGTGATAAAGGTCTTTATATATATCGTTGTTTTTAAGGAGCGTTTCGTGCGTTCCGACGGCGATTATTCCGCCGTTTTCCATAATTATGATTTTGTCGGAATCCTGAACGGAAGCGATTCGTTGCGCTATTATGATTTTGGTCGTTTGGGGAATATAATCCTTAAACGCTTTTCTTATCAGCGCGTCGGTTTTCGTATCGACGGCGGAAGTAGAGTCGTCGAGAATAAGTATTTTAGGCTTTTTAAGCAAAGCTCTCGCGATGCAAAGTCTTTGTTTTTGTCCGCCGGAAACGTTCACGCCGCCTTGCTCTATGTAAGTATCGTATTTGTCGGGAAAACGCTGAACGAATTCGTCTGCCTGCGCGAGCCTTGCGGCTTCTTCTATTTCGTCATCGGAGGCGTTTTCGTTGCCCCAGCGCAGATTTTCTTTAATTGTTCCCGAGAATAAAACGTTCTTCTGTAAAACGACGGAAACGGAATTACGAAGCGTTTCCAGATCGTAGTTTTTAACGTTTACGCCGCCTACCGTTACTTCGCCGTCGGTAACGTCGTAAAGGCGGGGAATAAGGTTTACGAGCGTGGATTTGCTCGAACCCGTCGCGCCGATTATTCCTATCGTTTCGCCGCTTTCTATTTTAAGGTTTACGTTTTCGAGCGCGAACCTTTCGGCTTTTTCGGAATACTTAAACGACACGTTTTTAAATTCCACGCTTCCGTCTTTAACCTCCGTCAAAGCGTTTTCGGGCGAAACGATGGTGCTTTCTTCTCTCAACACTTCGGAAATACGTTCTGCCGAAGCAGTACTCATTATTACCATAACCATTATCGTAGAAAGCATCATAAGGCTCATAAGAATCTGGAAAGAGTAAGTCATAAAGCTCTGTAGCTCGGTGAGTTTTAAAAGTTCTTCGTTGGATTTGACGATAAACGCCGAGCCGATGGCGTAAATAGCGATGAGTCCCGCATAAATGCAGAAGTTCATAAGCGGCATATTCCAGGCGATTATTTTTTCCGCTTTGGTGAAGTCTTTTCTCACGTTGTCGGATGCTTTGCCGAATTTTTCTTTTTCAAAGTCTTCTCTTACGTAAGATTTTACCACACGCATTCCGCGTACGTTTTCTTCTACCGATTCGTTCATCGCGTCGTACTTTTTGAATATCTTGTTAAAGAACGGCACGGCTTTGGTCATAATAAGGAAAAGACCTATCGCAAGCACGGGGGAGGTGCAAAGAAAGATAAGAGCCATTTTCGCGTTTATGGAAAAAGCCATTACCATGGAGAAAATAAGCATAAACGGCGCTCGAATGGCTGTTCTTATAATCATCATATACGCCGTTTCCACGTTGGTTACGTCGGTTGTAAGCCTCGTAACGAGCGAGGAAGTTGAGAATTTATCTATGTTGGCGAAAGAAAAGTCCTGTATCTTATAATACATATCCTTTCTCAGATTTTTTGCAAACCCGCTCGAAGCTTTCGCGCAGAATAAGCCCGACAGCGAGCCGAACGCGAGCGAGCCTAACGCAAGACATAAAAGAATACCGCCGTATTTTAAGATTTCCGGCAATAATAAAGACGTTTCGCCCGCGTCGCCGATTTGTTTTATTCTGCCGAGCAGAAGTGTCATCACCCACGGGATAAGTACTTCTAAAACAACTTCCGCCATAACGAATATCGGCGCGAGAACGGAAGCTTTTTTATATTCTCTGACCGATTTTTTAAGAACCATCGCGTTGGCGATAAAGCCGGCTGCTTTTTTCTTTTTATTTTTCATTTAATCTCTCCTTGCTGAAAATTTCGAGTATAAAGTCCGTGTCGGGGAGCGTCATACGCTTCTGCAATTCTTTTGGCGCGATAACGTAGCCGAGCGTCGCGCCCTGAATTATCGATATAAAAAGTCTCGCGCAGTCTTTGGGCGAATGTTTATCGGAAAAATCTCCCGCGGCTTGACCTTCCGCAAACAATTTTTCAAGCCGCAAGATGGGCGGCTCGGACGGCGGCTGCTTATCGTCGCACGAGGGAAGCTTTTTCTCTTTGCACGTAAAGCATTGAGAAACGAAAAAATAATAAAAATACGCAAAGTTCTCGTCGTTTTTGAGATCGTAAAACATATTGTTTATTATGATCCGCAGCTTTTCTACGTAATTTTTTTCCTTTTCAAGCTGTTTATCGATTTCCTCGTTATTCTTCTCGCGGTGAATACGCATCGTTTCGTCAAAAACTTCGTTTTTGTTTTTAAAATAGTGATAAAACAATCCGTGACTGCAACCCGCTTTTTTAACGATGTCTTCTATCGTTGCGCCGTCAAAACCCTTTTCGCAAAAAACCTTAAGACCGGCTATAGCCAACTCTCTTTTCCGCGATTCCTTCGCGCCGCTTCCGTCGGCTTTGATTTTCATTGTGATTCTCCTTGATTGACGCCAAAGTCAATTACGACTATTATAGGTAAGTCGAAAAAATTTGTCAACGATTTATCGCGGGTTTTGAAAATTTTATTGACGCCAAAGTCAATTTTTAAAGAAATAAAACGAAAAGAGTCGAAAATAAAATTTTTAACCGTTCAAAAAAAGATAAGTAGGGGGAAAACGTTGACATAAACGGTGAAATAGTGGTACAATATTCGGGTATTTTACACCGAGGAAAATCTCAATGAAAAATTATTTTACCAGCGAAAGCGTGACGAAAGGGCATCCCGATAAGGTTTGCGACAGCGTTGCGGACGCTATTTTAGACGAATATTTAAAAGGCGATCCCGATTCCCGCGTGGCGTGCGAAGTGGTCGCGTCTACCGATTATATGCTGATTACGGGAGAAATAACTTCCAAAGCGACGGTGAACGCGGAAAAGATTGCGAGAAAAGTTATATCGGAAATAGGTTATAACGACGCCGCCGCGGGGTTTTCCGCAAGCGGAGCGGAGATAGACGTCAGATTAAAGGCGCAAAGCGCGGACATCGCGCTCGGGGTTGATAATTCCGTAGAAGCCAAAGAAGAGCTTGCAGGCACCGGCAGAGAAGACGAATTAGATAAAACGGGCGCGGGCGATCAGGGAATGATGTTCGGTTACGCCTGCAGAGAAACCGAAGAGCTTATGCCGCTCCCCGTTACTCTCGCTCACAAAATGTGCAAAAAACTCGAAGAAGCGCGAACGAGCGGCAGACTTCCGTACCTTCGTCCCGACGGAAAGGGTCAGGTGACGGTAGAATACGAAAACGGCTCGCCTAAACGCATAGAAGCGGTGGTTCTTTCTTCTCAGCACGACGATAAGGTCACGACGGAAAAATTGAGAGAAGACCTTAAAAAATACGTTATAGACGAGGTGTTGCCGCGCGAATATTTAGACGAAAACACCAAGTATTTCATAAACCCGACGGGAAGATTCGAGATAGGCGGTCCTGCGGGGGATTCGGGACTTACGGGAAGAAAAATAATCGTCGATACTTACGGCGGCAAATGTCCGCACGGCGGCGGTTCTTTCTCGGGCAAAGATCCTACAAAGGTAGACCGTTCGGCAACGTATATGGCGAGATATATCGCAAAGAACATTGTCGCATCGGGGCTTGCGGACGAATGTCAGATACAGGTTGCTTACGCTATAGGCGTGGCTAAACCCGTTTCCGTTATGGCTAAAACCTTCGGCACGGGCAAACTTACGGACGGCGAAATCGCAGACATTATCGTTAAAGAATTCGATTTAAGACCGGCGGCGATTATAAAGAAGCTCGGACTGAAAAAGCCCGTTTACGCGGCAACGTCCGCTTACGGACACTTCGGAAGAAAAGAGTTTTCGTGGGAACAGACGGATAAGGCCGCGGATCTTAAAAAGTATCTCGGTTGATGAAGTTGTTTAAGTCTGTCGGCAAGCTTTTAGAAAAGATATTTTATCAGCCGCGATGGCGGTGCGTTTCGTGCGGAAAGGAAATATTCGACGGGGAATATTTTTGCGGTAAATGTAAAAAATCTCTTCCGTTTATACAAGGCGCGATATGCGAGCATTGCGGAAGGCAAACCGTCGCAAACGAAAATTATTGTTCTACCTGCAAAAACAGGCTTACCGCGACCGATAAGGCGAGAAGCGTTTTCAATTACGAAAAACCCGTAAACACGCTTATAAGAAAAGCAAAATACGACAACGCGAGATATTTGCTCGGAATTTTTGCGGAATATCTTTCCGCGGCGTATTTCAAGAACGGTTTTAATGCGGACGCGCTCGTTTTCGTTCCTATGACGAAAAAAGACTTGCGTCGCCGCGGATATAATCAGACGGAAATTCTCGCAAACAAGCTTTCGGAAAGAATTAACGTTCCCGTTTCAGACGTTCTTTTTAAAAAGCGGGAAACGAAAAGACAGGCGGGGCTTTCGGCGGAACGCCGTAAGCAAAACCTTACGGACGCGTTTGCGGTTACCGACAAATCGGCTGTAGCCGGTAAGAATCTGCTTATCGTAGACGACGTGACCACGACGGGTTCTACGGCGGAAGCGATTGCCGTAAAACTTAAAAAGGCGGGAGCGCGCACCGTATCTTTGCTGACGGTGGCAAGCGTTCCTCCGAAAGATAAATATTAACCCGGATATATCACCGATCTTCGCGATCGGGAACACTATAAAACAGGGCAAGGAGAAAAATATGGGATTATTCAGATATATTCTCGGCGGCGAAGCGAGAAGAAACCTTCGCAAGCTTGACAAGATGGCAGACAGCGTTCTGGCTCTCGAAGACAAGTATAAGTCGATGTCCGATGCGGAACTTCGCGGTCAGACCGACAAGCTTAAAAACAGGCTAAATAACGGCGAAACCACCGACGATATTTTATACGACACGTTCGCCGTCGCTCGCGAAGCGGCTATGAGAGTCCTCGGAATGAAGCACTACAAAGTGCAGATTATCGGCGGTATTTGTCTGCATCAGGGCAGAGTCGCGGAAATGAAAACCGGCGAAGGCAAAACGCTCGTCGCAACGCTTCCCGCATACCTTAACGCATTGACAGGAGAAGGCGTGCATATAGTTACCGTCAACGATTATCTCGCCGCCCGAGACGCGGAGTGGATGGGTAAAATCTATAAGTTTTTAGGTCTTACCGTAGGCGTGGCGATTTCCGGAATGGAAGACGCCGACAAGAAAAAAGCTTACGCCGCGGATATAACTTACGGAACGAATAACGAAATGGGCTTCGATTATCTGCGCGATAATCTTAAAAGTCGTCTCGATCAGATGGTTCAGAGAGGACTTGCTTTCGCCATCGTGGACGAAGTGGACTCCATTTTGATAGACGAAGCGAGAACGCCTCTTATTATTTCCGGCAAAGGTCAGGAGTCGAGCGATAAATACGTTACCGCAAACAAGTTCGTGAAAACGCTCGTTCTCGATAAAGACTTTACCATAGACATCAAAGAAAAAAGCGTGCAGATAACCGAATCGGGCGCGAAAAAAGCGGAAGCCTTTTTCGGGTTGTCGAGCTTTTCCGATATAGAAAACGCTTCGCTTTCTCATCACATACAGCAGGCGTTAAAAGCCAACTATATATTTAAGCGCGATAACGATTACGTCGTTTCCGACGGAGAAGTAATAATCGTAGACGAGTTTACGGGTCGTCTGATGATCGGCAGAAGATATTCCGACGGTTTGCATCAGGCAATCGAAGCGAAAGAAGGCGTTAAAATAAGAAACGAAAACAAAACTTACGCCACGATTACTTTCCAGAATTATTTCAGGCTTTATAAAAAGCTCTCGGGTATGACGGGAACAGCCAAGTCCGAAGAAGAAGAGTTCCGCGCGATTTACGGGTTAGACGTTCTCGAAATTCCCACGAACAAACCCGTTGCGAGAATAGACAGACCGGACGTTATTTATAAAACCGTAAACGGCAAAAACAAAGCGATAATCGACGAAATAGAAAAATGCCACAAAAACGGTCAACCCGTTCTGGTCGGCACGATTACGGTTGAAAAATCGGAAGAAATAAGCAAGCTGCTTATAAGAAAGGGCATAAAGCATAACGTTCTTAACGCGAAAAACCACGCGAGAGAGGCGGACATCGTCGCGCAGGCAGGCAGATTCGGCGCGGTAACCATCGCCACTAATATGGCGGGGCGCGGAACGGATATTCTTCTCGGCGGCAATCCCGAATTTATGGCGAAGCGCAGACTTCGCGAAGAGGGCGTAGAAGAAGAAACCATAGAACTTGCCACTTCGTTTATTGCCGATATACCCGAAGACGTTAAAGAAATAAGAAATCATTATAAAGAGATTTACGACAAATACAAAGAGCAGACCGACGAAGAAAAGGTTAAGGTCGCGGCTGCCGGCGGTTTGCATATTCTCGGCACGGAACGCCACGAATCGCGCCGTATAGACAATCAGCTCCGCGGCAGATCGGGGCGTCAGGGAGATCCCGGTTCGTCTTTGTTTTTTATCTCGTTAGAAGACGATCTCGCCAAACGCTTCGGCGGCGAGAGAATGCAGAAAATATACGAGTTCTTTAAGATAGACGAAGACCAGCCCATCATTTCCAAAATGCTTTCGCGCAGTATTGAAAACGCGCAACGCACCATAGAGGGCAGAAACTTCGGTATAAGAAAACACGTTCTCGAATACGACGACGTTATGAACAAACAGCGCGAGGTTATGTATGCGGAACGTATGCGCGTCATTAAAGACGAAAACGTTCACGAAGAGATAATAAAGCTTATACCCGATTTCGTTCACGCGACCGTAAAATCGGTGATAAACGTAGACGACAAACCCGAAAAGTGGGATATAGAAGCCTTAAACACCGCAATCGAAATGAAACTCTTGCCAAAAGGCAGCGGCTTTATCACGTTGGAAAAGGCGCAGAAGTGGGATATCGATTATCTGTTTGAAAAGCTTATACAGGAAACCGTAAGAGTTTACGAAGAAAAAATCGCCAGATATAAAGAAGAAGGCGTTAATTTCTCCGAAGTCGAAAGAATGGTTCTCTTAAAGAACATAGACAGCAAGTGGATCGATCATATAGACGCTATGGATCAGCTGCGCAAGGGCATAAGCCTTCGCGGGTACGGCAACGTAGATCCCGTTCTCGAATATAAGAAAGAAGGCTACGAAATGTTCGAAGATCTGACCTTCGCCATTCAGGACGACACGATAACGCTTCTTTTAAAAGCGGAATTAAGACGAGTTCCCGCGCTACAGAAAGAAGAGAAAAAAGACCTTACGACCAACAAAGAGGGCAGCACGACCAACTATCTCAAAAAAACCGTTAAAGAACCGGGCAGAAACGATCCCTGTCCTTGCGGAAGCGGCAAAAAGTATAAAAATTGCTGCGGTCAGGGCAAATGATTTTTATAAATAAAAATAAAGAATAATCACAAGGATAATTAAAAAATGTTAAAAGTCGATGAGTATAAACTCAGAATCAAAGAATTGAAAGGTATCCTCGCGGAGACGGGACACTCTCTTTGACGTCGAAAGACTGAGAGAAGAATTAAAAGAAAAAACCGAGCTTTCCGAAAAACCGGAGATATATACCGACCTTGCCAAATCGCAACAGATTTCCAAAGAGATTTCGGCTATATCGGGTAAAGTCAACGCGTTTTCCAAAGCGGAAAAAACCGTGAACGACGCAAGCGACATAATAGAGCTTGCCGACGAGGCTGACGACGATCTGTTCGAGGAAATCGATTCGGAGCTTAAAGAAGTAGAAAAGAGCATAGAAGAAATGCGCCTTAAAGCGTTGCTTTCGGGCAAATACGATAATCTCAACGCGATACTCACTCTTCACGCAGGCGCGGGCGGCACGGAAGCCTGCGACTGGACCGAAATGCTTTATCGTATGTATATCTGCTATGCGCAGAAGCAGGACTATACGCTTACCGAGCTTGACAGATTAGACGGCGACGAAGCGGGTATAAAGAGCGTTTCGTTCAAAATCGAGGGCGAATACGCTTACGGCTATCTTAAAGCGGAAAAAGGCGTTCACAGATTAGTTCGCATTTCGCCGTTCGACGCGAATAAAAGAAGACATACGTCTTTTGCTTCGCTCGAAGTTATGCCGGAAATCGTGGACGACGACGAAATAACGGTAAATCCCGACGAAATAAGAATCGATACCTTCCGTTCGAGCGGCGCGGGCGGGCAGAAGGTCAACAAAACCGATTCCGCGATAAGAATCACTCACATACCTACGGGTATAGTCGTTTCCTGTCAGAACGAGAGAAGTCAGACGCAGAACAAAGAAATGGCTATGCGTATGCTTATCAGCAAGCTTTTAGAACGCAGAGAAGCAGAACGACTCGAACGAGATCAGGATATCAAAGGCGAAATAAAAAAGATAGAATGGGGCAGCCAGATACGAAGCTACGTCTTCTGTCCGTATACCCTGGTTAAGGACCACAGAACGGGTTACGAAACCGGCGATATACAATCCGTTATGGACGGCAATATACAGGGATTTATAAACGATTACCTTAAAAAATCGCAGTAGTATGTTGTATAACGAGAGATTAAAAAACTTTGTCGTAAAAGACGCGCCCGTTATTATGGGCATAGAATCTTCCTGCGACGAAACAGCCGTCGCGATCGTCAGAAACGGTCGCGACGTTTTAGCGGACGAAATTATCAGTTCCGCAACGGAACACGCCAGATTCGGCGGCGTAGTGCCGGAAATCGCGTCGAGAATGCACACAACGGCTATTCTCGCCGCTACGCAAAACGCGCTTAATTCGGCAGGTCTTACGCTTGACGATATAGACGCTTTCGCCGTAACCGAAGGCGCGGGACTTCTCGGCGCGTTACTCGTCGGCGTATCTTTTGCCAAGGCTCTGGCGTATGCAACGGATAAGCCGCTCGTTCCCGTCAGTCATATAAGGGGGCATATCGCCGCGGCGTATCTCGCGGATAAATCGCTCGAACCGCCTTTTATAACCTTGCTTGCAAGCGGCGGACATACTGCCGTGCTTGCGGTGGAAGATTATTACACGCTTAAAGCGCTCGGCAGCACGTTAGACGACGCCGTAGGCGAGGCGTTCGATAAAGTCGCAAGAGTACTCGGTTTGCCTTATCCGGGCGGTCCTAATATAGAGCGGATTGCAAAAAACGGCAAAAACGTTGTTAAACTACCTAAAATGCTAAAGGGGTACGACGGCGGGAAGTATGATTTTTCGTACAGCGGACTTAAAACCGCCGTGATAAATTACGTGCATACCGAGGAGCAGAAAGGAAATACCGTCAACGCCGCGGACGTCGCGGAGAGCTTTCAGCGCGCGGCAATAGACGTGTTGGTCGAAAAAACTTTGCTCGCCGCAAAAGAAACCGGATATAAAACCATTGCCGTTTCGGGCGGGGTAGGCGCGAATACTTATTTAAGGGAATCGCTTGCCGCCGCAACCGAGAAAGCGGGATTAAAATTAGTGTTGCCGCAAAAGAGATATTGTACGGATAACGGTGCAATGATTGCGGCGGAAGGTTATTTACAATATAAAAACCGTAATTTTGCGGATTTAACGTTGAATGCAAAAGCGGTTCTTCCGCTAAAGTGATAAAAAACGTTTTACAATATAAAAAAAATGTGATAAAATAGTAAAGTCGTCGGAATTATAATCCGGCGACACGGTGCGGGTGTGGTGAAACTGGCAGACACGTAAGATTCAGGTTCTTATGCCCTTAAAAGCGTACAGGTTCAAGTCCTGCCACCCGCACCAAGTCTTAATAGCTTGAACTTCTTTACTATAAAAAAGACGTTCGGGCTATTTTGCTATATTGAGGAATTTAAAAATTTCCATAAATGAAAATAGAGCCGATAGAGCGTGATTGCTCTATCGGCTCTGCCGTTATTTGTAGGTTTATTATCTTCGGCTCAACCTAAAAATTTACTATACTAAACACTTATATACCGCACGTTTTCGGCGGTTTCCTATCTGCCGTCATATCTTTTTTAGACGGTCAATCCCTGTACTGTTTAACGGGACTCTTTATTATTGAGTTTTTTATTCAGTTGTGTTTTTTGCCATTCGGCGTAATCTTTTTGTCCCTGCTCGGACGACAGGTATTCCTGAAAAATAGGTAATAGAACTCTTGCAAGAGATTCAAGCTGATAATCAGGAATATCAAAATCCGATTTAGGCGTAGCCTTTTTTCTCGACATTATGTACTCATAATAACCTCCATAAATACTTCAATTAGAAATTTTCATTTCACGTAATTTTATCCGTAAGATTTTAGCCCGTTAAGGGCAAGCGTCACGACGTAGCTTTATTTAATCGACTAAATCGGTTATTTCGTCCACTTGCTGTTGTTAGAGGAAGTGGACGGTTTGGTTTTTTGTTCCTTTCGCTCGGTGGCAAGTCTTTGTAGTTGCGTTAACTCGTCAGGGGCAAACTCCTTTAATTTTATAAGAATTTCTGCACTTCGTTTGTATCTCTCGGCTTCTTGTTCTTTTTGTTTGAGAAGGCTGAATATGTAATCCCTGTCCTTACCAACAATTTGCAATTGCCTTGCTTGTTCGGCGTTAAATAAAATCAACGAGGCTTATGCGGAAATCGAGTCGGTGAAAGGCAGCGAAAAATATCAAAGATATTACGACGAAATAACAAGCGAAAGCATATTTATAAGATATTTGCTTATAAAGCTTTATTCTTCGAGCTATTCGGGCTCACAGCTGAACGATATGAAGAAGACGTTGCTTGCCGATATGAACAGATTAGGCAATTACGTTGTTGAAGGGTATAATCCGTGGGAAAAGAATTATCCGGGCGTGTCCGCATGGAGAGACCAGATATATTGATAAAGGAGAAAATTATGAAGAAGGTTTTAGTATTCATACTGTTAGTTATATCGGCGTTAAGCGTATCGGCGTTTATCGGGTGTAACGGCAG
>ULRP01034336.1_pt1 | contig 13720 bp, 8 predicted proteins | sample 1955521 | NCBI WGS metagenome assembly ULRP01 (sample SAMEA4835685, study PRJEB28245) | human gut metagenome | biome: gut microbiome; material: fecal sample | place: Denmark | collected 2008
CGTACGGGAATCGAAAGTCTTTTCGTGATTTTCGTATCTTTCTGTGAATTGCGAAATTTCGCATGATAGAGCCACTTACTGCAATTTACAGCAAACACGTTTTCCGTAACTTTTCGTATGTTTTTGCGGGAATAATGATCAAATAATGATCAAAATCACTCGTTGGAAAGCTGCTCAAAATCTTCAAGCCGAAGCTCTTTTTTGAATTCATCTTCAGTTGGAATATAGGTCATATACTTTGACGCATATATCTGCTTGTTGTCCTCAGGCAAAGTGTACTTAACAATTGCATCGCTCTTGTCAGCGCACAGAACTATTCCAATTGGTGGATTATCACCCTCGTTCATCAGCTCACGTGTATAGTAATTCACATACATTTGCATTTGACCAAGATCCTGATGAGTCAAATCACCAAGTTTCAAATCAATAAGAACGAAACATTTCAGAATGTAATTATAGAACACCAAATCTATATAAAAATGGCGTCCGTCAAAGGTGATTTTCTTCTGCCTCGCAACAAAGCTGAAACCTCTGCCAAGCTCAAGCAAAAATTTCTGAAGATGGTCAATAATAGCCTGTTCCAGATCCTTTTCATAAAAGTGAGGATTCTCAGGAAGGTCAAGGAACTCAAGCACATAAGGATCGCGAATAATCTTTTCGTACTCCGGCTTAGGTTCTTTGGTCTGAATTTCGTTCCTAACAGAGCCCTTATCCTTGCTTGCAAGCAGTCTTTCATAGAACATTGTGCTTATCTGACGCTCAAGCTGACGTACACTCCAGCCAGACTTTGCACATTCTTCGGTATACCACTCTCTGCGTTTTTCGTCAGAGATACGCATGAGTATACGGTAATGCGACCAACTCAATTCGCTACACAGTGTGTAGCGTTTTTGATACATCATATAAAACTGCCGCATATTACGAAGATTTGCAACGGTAAATCCCTTGCCAAATTCTGCTGTAAGATGGTCGGAGAAATATTTTAAAAGTCCCTTTCCGTATTCTGCACGGTCGTTTTCACCGCAAGCAATGTAAATTTGCTCGCCTATTTCCCAGTATGCCTGTACCATGGCGGAATTGACAGCAGTGTATATTCTCTTTTGTGCGGCGATAATGCTATTTCTGATTTTTGAATATGTTTCGCTTGCATTTTCAGATGTTATCTTAGTATCATTTGCAGCAATGTTATTATCCTCTGACATAGCGCACCTCTTTACTATTGTTATAGCTAACCATATTATTAGATGAATCTTCTTATTAAATTATAGCACATTTTGTCTGGATAATCAAGATATTTAAATGTTCTTTGAAGACACTTTTTGTGGTGATACAATAGATATTGGACAAAAGGCAGAAAAAAGCATTGAGAGATAGACCAAAATCTGCTAGAATAAAGTTACCACAAATAATTCAAGTGAAAGAAAGGTCTATCTCTCATGAATAGTATAACACAAGGAATGCGGTTTCGTTACACCAAGTGAATGACAACCTCGGATATTCAGTATCACATTAATGATATTTACGGCATAGACATCTCGGACACAACGGTCAACCAGATAACAGACAAAGTGCTTCTCGAAGCGCGGGAATGGCAGCAGAGACCGCTTGAGAGCGTGATGCAGTCGTGTTTATGGCTGCAATTCATTACCACGTTCGCAACGAGAGCCAGATAGTAAAAAAGCCATTTACATAGCGATTGGTATCAATCTGGAAGGTCAAAAGTCGGCGCTCTGAATGTGGGTCGGTGAGAATGAAAGCGCAAAATTCTGGGCTTCTGTTCTGAATAATCTGAAAAACCGAAAGGACAATGACATTCTCATCGCCTGCACGGATAACCTTACAGGATTCAGCGAGGCAATAGCGGCAGTGTTCCCGAAAACTGACATTCAGGATTTTATTATTCATCATCTCAAAAACACTGGCAAATACATTCGAACAAGAATATAAAGGCTTTTATGGCAGATTTGAAGCGGGTTTATCAGGCTGTTGACGAGCAGTCCGCCCTAGCTGTTCTGGACGATTTTGCTGCTATCTAGGACAAAAAATACCCAAAAATCTAAAAATCACGGCGGGAAAATTGGACAAATCTCAGCACACATTTCAAGTTTCCGGAGGAGCTTAGGCGACTGATTTATACGACTAACACCATTGAAGGCTTCAACCGACAGCTGCGGAAAGTGACAAAATCCATGTCTGTTTTTCCGACAGATGACCGCTTATTCAAGATGCTTTATCTTGCCGTGCTGGACATAACCAAAAAGTGGACAGGACGACGGCAGGGCTGGGGTCAGATATACCCTCAGCTCGCGTTATACTACGGCGACCGCAACCCGATTAACTACCGCGCCGGAACTGCTGTTTTCGTTACGGGCTTCACTCTCCACTTCAACAGCAATTTCTATTGACAACTTAATTGATTTGTGTTACTATGAATAAGATCTGAATGCATCGAAATGCACTCGGAACTTACAAATTTCACTCGCTACACATTTGTGGTTTACACAGATTTTGGGATAGAGCCATTGTCGAAGCGTATCCTCGCAGGAACACCGCCGATATACTCAAAAAAACGCCTCATGCCTACCAGCAGGCATCCTGATTCTGTGACAAAAAAAACTGTACAAACGCCTTGTGTTCATCGCCGACAGTGTCATATCGCTGAAACTATCCGAAATCGACCTGAGCGACTGCCATCGGATGGACAAGTGTCAGGCAGCCTGCAAGTCCTTGACGAAGCACAAGTCATTTCTTCCTAACATAGCGCTTTACACTGATGTAACCGTCTGTATAGCCTGATTTCTCACGCAGACGGTCATATATCCGCTTGAAATAACGCTGCTTTCGCAGCACCCTTAGTGTCACTTTCAAAACCACTCATGATGATGGAAATGAACCGTCCAAGCACAGGATAGCTCTCCGGATAAGGGTTCGGATGCCTTTCATCGTTTCACTCTTCCTTGTCAGCGTATTTGCAGACGGTATGGTAATTTAGCTTCGTCCTACGCCGGACCTCGCTCTTACTCATACAATTCCTTAATATATTTCTGTTCTGCCATTCCTATCACCTTTCCGCTACCTCCTTTTAGCTAGGAGGCTATTCCTCTCAGCTAAAATTGTAGCATTTTATTCAGTACTGACAACGACTTGTGACTTCTTTCTACCTATGCACTTTTCGAGCCCTTTTTCTGAATTCTTATTTTACCATAAACACTCAACATAGCATTGAAACCGTCACGCTCAAATGTCGTTCCGGATATTCCATCACCTATGTAAACACTGACTTTTATACGTGAGCCCCCAATAAAAAAGGCTTTCAGCGGTTTTGCTCCGCCGTAAGCCCTCTTTTTTCATAGGCATCCTGTGGAAACATCGCATAAAACTCACGTACTCGTTTCTGCCCATTAAAATTGTCAATCGAGCGAAAATTTGAATTCAGCTTGCCAATAATGGAATGAATCTCCAGACCAGAAAGTCTGTAGTTCACTTCACATGTAGCTTAAACACCAAAAACGGTATACACTCGCTGCAGTTCAGCTGCTGAAGCCGTTTTTCAAGATAATCCGCATAGCCAATCTTCACATAGTCCGAAAAGGGTGGGTTGGTTAGAACGTAAATTACTCCCTGCTGTTCACCCATCTCAACACCTCAAACTTACACTTCACTGAAAACCTTTGAAAAGATCAGCTTAGTGAATACATCATCTATTTGCTTGGCAACCTGCTTTGATTCTATCAGTGTACCGAGTTCTATATTGCCCTGCTGCCCGTGATAGGACAAGTTTGCAGATGTTATCAAGGTTTCCTGCTGGTCAATAGAAATAACCTTTGCATGAAGCGCAGCCATTTTATCATCTTCCTGATGGTAGTTGTAAATTTTCAGAAACCGTCCTTTGTACCGAAGTATCTTATCGAATCCAAGCTGCCTATCAATATCGTTTACAAAGAATTTCACAAATACTCCTCGCTGGCTTTTAAGAACGATTGTATCGACCAGTTCCGAGAAATATGAGGATAAGGAGTACCCCGTGATCAGGATATTTCTTTCTGCTCCATTTATCATCGACTGAACCACACTCATTGTAGTTCTCGCATTGATAGAAAAAGACGGAGGTGATGTAACAACGAGCGATACCTTATCTGACTCAGACATATTCATAGCGTCGATAATCGTTCCTACGACATCATAGCAATGTGCATCGGATAATTCCGGGCAACTTCGCTTCAGCATTGATACGGCATTAGTCGTTCCATTTGCCACATCGCCTTTGACTGTATTCAAGAATATCTCTTTGTTTAGATTTCCACCTGGCATAAGTCACCTACTAATTCCTTAAAATATGAGCATTCCTCACGTCCCGAAATAGGAACAACAAGCCTTCTGTCAAGCATCCTGTTTCCGTTCTCGCACGCCGTTTCAGATATCATGCAGCATGAATGGCAGGCAGCGCCGTTTGAATTTTTGCCGACCGGCAAATTACTCATGCATTCCGGGTCATTCGTGCAAATAAGAGCCTCTTGGAAAGCGTCCCGCATAAGATTAGTCATCTGGTCGATATTACCAAGTTCAACCAAACCACCGAGCGAACCTTCTTTGTCAGAGCTTCCTGTGTAGAGCAAAATGCCAGCCATTTTATCGCCAAAATAGATTCTTTCTCTAATGGCTGAAGAAGAATATCCCGATGACATAGACATCTGTTTAATCATTAAGTGAGCAAATGTGTGCATCAGAACATAAGAGGCATTTCTCACCACCGTAATCGTCCATCCCTTTGACTCACAAAACTCTCTGTAGGAGTCAGAGTACTTCCCCGACAAGCCATTCACTGCTGGTGAGTTGAGCCATGCCGCAAGCGTATCTTTATTAAACTCTATGAAGATACCTTCGCCATTTACCTCAGCCGCAGGCAGCCAGCGTTCCTGCTTGCCCTTGCTTAAAGTCACAATGTTCGGCTGCTCATCCGCCTCCGGATCGGGTGCGTCTACTCTTGTAAATCCAAGAAGAACACGAACCTCTCTTAGTCTGGTCACTCGGATGATGCGGCTGAAATACTTCTGCAAATATCCGGGCAAGGCATCCTCCTCAGCTTTGAAGTGCTTCTTATTTGATTGATATGCTGGATCATTATGGTGCGTGATTGCATTGTATTCCATCTGTTTGATTTCAGTGAACTCTTTGATGTTGCTCATACGCCGCTCAAGCGCATCATCAAACTCATCCCTTGAATAAGCGGAGAAATACATCTCATATATTTTGGTTATTCCATCATCTCCCATAAGCTGTTTTACAAGCTCTATATCACGCAGATGGTCATCGATCAGGTTATACAACGGATTAATCCACGGAGGAATAGAGATTGCACTCCTACTTACGGCAAAGTAGACATTAGATGCACCTCGTTGTGATGGAATAATTGGCTTGCTGCATTTATGGTTTTTAACATTCGGTCTGAACGGATGATGTCCGGTGCAGGCAATGCCGTCAAAATTATCACGCTGTGTTGCGCCGCTCATGCTGCGTTTTGCACCGCAGGAGCATTCTACCAACATATCCGCAAGCGTGGAAGTATTACCTGTCGAATACATCTTTAAGGTGCCGTTACAATCAGACTCACCTCTGTGTACCCACCACTTCCAAGGAAAATCCGACATATGACCATCCTCGCATATTGTAATGAAACGAGATGGATAGGCTTTGTGATGACACTCAGGACAGGTAACACCATACTTGAGATACTTATCCAAATCGAAATATTTTCTGGCATCAAACAGCTTTCCACACTTCAGATTAGAGCATACGTGCCAGTACGGGAAGGTCACAACCGGAACATCACCCGAAAAACTTGTCCGAGGCATATAGAAACAATCGACACCTAAGTATGATGCAAGCCTACCATCAATTATTTTCTGTCCCTTCTGTTTCCAGTATGAGATGTCAAGAATCGTAACCGAGTCCTTTACCGCATCAACTACCGATCCGGGTCCAAAGGTAGTTATGATCTGATTTGGACGTAATTCTCCAAGTTTATTATTATCAAAAGCCATGTCAATCCTCCGTGTAATAGAACATATTCGCAGAACTCTCAACCTCACGCATGGAACGAAGCGTAGCTTTTTCGTTCTCATCGTGTGGCTGGTCATACGGATTCATCAACCTATTATAGCGTTCAGTTCCGACAACGTAATACCGCAGCGGTTTCTTTTGTGCCGCCTGCAGTTTCCACCAGTCAATGAAGCGGTCTATTTCTTCCTCCGCATCGCCTCGTGCTGACGGATTAATAATATTTAGACGATCAATAATCAGTTTCTTCACAGAGCCAAGCTGCTCCGTGGTTAGTGAACCAATCGCCGCCGCATCCGGATTGTTTGCCATGTTCGGGAAGTTCAAGCGTATTGCAGATATTATCAGCGCGTGCATAACACGGTCTCTTGCTCTTGCGGAGAACGGTGTTGCCGTTGTTCCCTCGACAAAACGATAAAGTTGCGAATGATAGCCAGTAAAATTCTCGTAGTGCGACAAGTCACGAGGACGGTATGCATTGTAGAGCGTAACTACAAGTCCGGGAAATGCACGACCGATACGGCTTGTTGCCTGGATGTATTCCGAGTTCTGTTTCGGCTGACCTGTGACAACCATCAGTCCAAGGCGGTCAACGTCCATACCAACAGCAATCATATTTGTGGCGATAGCCGTATCCAAACAGTCTTTTGAAGCACAAGTCGTTTCAAGCTGATTCAGCTTTTCCGGTATCTTGTACGATGACATACGAGAGGTAATCTCCACATTGAGGTTCAAATACCGTTGCTTATCCAATCCGTACTTATTCTTGATACGATAAATTCTCTTCGGAATGTCGTCTTGCAAAAGTCTGACTGCGCCGCCAAGCTCTCGTATACTGTTGAAGTAGCCGACAAGAGAATAGTACGGGTCAATCACATCCTTGTATTCATCCTTCAAAGAATATGAATATGCAGCCTGCAGAATAATGGCGTAAACACGAAGTAAAGCAGTTTTAACAGACTGACCCGGTGCGCAGACACCCACATATTTTCTGAACGGATCATCCTCTACGGAAATCTCTCTAATGAAGAAACTGTCTCCGATTTCAAAGCCGTTCGGCGGGAACTGCGTAGTATTCTTTCTTGCATAAAGACATCTGATCTGCCCCTCAGCATTCTTTATTGTAGCCGTCGAGACTACATACTTCGGCTTAACGCCATCATGGATACACATATCCTCGATAATCGTCTCATAGGCACCGTAAACCGTACCAAGCGGTCCTGTAATAAGATGCAGCTCGTCCTGAATAATCAATTCTGGCGGCAGGAATGGTTTAATGTTGACCATCGTTGACACAGGCAAAGAAGCCATTTTATTGTGGCGACCGTGTTCCGCTCCAATTGCAACATAACCATCGCGGCTGCACTTTCTGTCCACTCTGCCAAAGAGCGCATTCGTATTCACATCCCAAGGCAGGCGTGCGAATTTATCAACGGTCGACAGAATAATAGTCGGGCACTTGGCGTATATCTCTTCATCAACGAGATAAACTGGAATCGGAATCCTGTCATTTTTGTATCTGTAAAACTGACAATCCCGATCGGAGCAGAAAATCTCGACAGACTTCTTGTCAGTGTCAATGTTAAAATCCTCTTCCTTGAGAGGCTTTCCGCAGAACGGACAGGTTAGAAGTTGCTTATAGACATGGTTTCTTGCGCTTCTTGCAGCTTGCGGATTATCAGCCTTTTCAATAAATTCATCAAATTTGTTAGGTGTTACTCCGCCTCCTACCCAGAAACCAATACTGATAGGCTCTTTACCAAACTGCGGGTATGCCTGCCGCCTGATTATTTCAGCCGCAAGCACCATTTTAGTAATACGGTCTCTCTGCTGCGTGGTGAGCAAGCGTAACGTGTATCGTAGCATAACAGTTACGCCGCCATCTCGATTGTATTTCTCCCCCTCAGACGCTCTGAGTCTTCTATTGGCGATAACGAATGCCATAAGACCAAGGTAAGCCTCCGTCTTGCCACCGCCGGTAGGAAAGTAAAGCAAGTCAACAATCTCACGGTCTTTATGCTTCGGATCAACAATTCCCGAAAGATTCATCAGAATAAAAGCAATCTGAAACGGACGCCATCCGAAGTTGTTATCCGGATTCTTTGGATTAATGAAATCCTGAAAATTGCACTCTGTTCCACTTCCGTGCTTCTTTGCATACCCCTTGATGCTATTCTGCAAGAAGATTACACGGTTCATAAAACAGAAAGCCTCAAATGCGGTATCGTCATTTTCAATAATGCTAATACCTTCACGGATACGCTTCAGAGCGTCTTGACAGTAGTTAATGGCCTTGTTGCCGATCTTGTCCTTAAAATCTGGATTGCTCATTCTTGCATTTTCCAGAAGCGTAGAGTTAATCCACTTCTCATAAGACTCGGCCAGTGTGTTAAGTTTACCTATGGTTTCTGCCTTCTTCGATTTTACTGACATGGTAAATGTCGAGAAAAAGTATCGATCAAATCCATCCAAAGCGGCACTGACACCTGGAAATTCATATTCGGGTATAAACGCTGATTTCACATATGTTGTTCTGCCATCAACCGGGGTATCCCACACCGCTGCACAGCCACGTCCGCGTCCCATGATCGGACGCTGCGCAAAATAAAACTCATCAGAGGCAAGTATCTCTCTGCAAATATGCTCTGCGATAAACGCAGCAGAACCATCCTCCGCATAAGCCTTGATTTCCACTTGGAACATAATGGCTTCTGCGCTATTGTTCGGATTCTTTCTCTTGTTAATGACATATGCCGTTACAAGAGAATATCTTCCCTTCAAAGGAATACGGAACACGTGAACATGGACATTGGAGTCGCAGACAAGCTGGTAATCCTTCGTTCGTGTAAAATCCTTAAACTGGACACGAACGGTTTCCTCCATCGGCTGGCGAGTATATATGGCGCGGATGTGTTCTTTTTCATCCTTGCCTATATATTTTTCAGAGGATTTCACATAGTCTCCCCATGTAACATCCAAGTTAATGCTCTCAGTATCGCTTGGTATGTAGAAACTGATACCGATAGACGAAGGTAATTGAAAGTGTGTGGTAGAAATAGGTTCGTTGTCATCATCTTCACCAGCCGTAAAATCCTCACCATCCTCAAATGCCATATCAGCATCGACTTCCTGCTCTCCGGCACCAGAGTAATCTTCATCACTGCTTTGGATATCGAGCATACCCACGAGATAGGCATAGCGAGGATTTTCTTGAAGAATCTCCTTCTTTTCTCTGGGACCGATAAGATCGGTTCTTATGGCATCAATGATTTTCTGCCTGACCTCAGAATACTTAAATCTGTCAGCCATTATGACTCCTCCTTCATGTCACAAGCCGTACCGAGTGTATATTTACAGGTGTTACCAAGATGAATGTTGTCATCTGAAATCAACTTGTACTCCCATGGCTTATTATCAGGATCTGCCGTTGAAGCAAAGCGACACCACTTTATGCCTTCTCTTGCTTTCGATACGACCTCTTCTGATGTCACTTCATTCAGGGCTTTAACCTCGACCATGAATTTTCCTGCATCTGTCTCTACGAGGAAATCAGGATTATACTGTTGACCAGCTTTCCAGAACAAGCCAAGCTGATTAAGCGGCGGCTTGATCCAACGGATAACATCCGGATCTTCCTCCAGAATAATGGAGAACAGACGCTCCGTGTCGCTATCAAAAGCATTCGCCGGATAATATGACTTCTTGTAACCGGTAAAGAGATACTTCTTGATATTGCTCTTGTCAGAGAACGGTTTATCATACTTAACCTTTCCGTCCTCTTTGACGTTCTTCACGAACTTACGGAACAGAATAAGGTCTTTCTGAATGATGTGAACATCCTGCGTTTTCCTGTCCATATGCTCATAAATCTGCTTGCGGATATCGGCCACAATCAAAGAAGCATAGCGGCGAACGATTCTCCGCTTGTTTTCTTCATCTCCGGGTATCTGGCTTAAATACTGCTCAACCACGTCAATAACAAAATCCGCATCGTCATAAGACAACTCGCTGATGGAATCGAGGAGCATACAAGCAAGAGTGTTCATGGCGTCATTGACTTCAAGAATCTGCGCATCCACGACAGAAAGAAGCTGCTGATTGATAGCGTCAAAACGCTCAATCTTAGCCATAGCCACTTCAAAGTCAGCGATTGTGCGCTTCACCTCAAAGCGATTAAACTTCACCTCCGAAGTGGTCTGCACGAGGATTTTCGGGACAGAGATAGCTTTCGCCGAATACTCCGAAACTGCCTTTACAAACTCATCCTTGGTAAGAGGCTGTTTGCCGGGTTTGCCGCTGGTAGCTGCCTGTGATTGTTCCTGTGCAGGAGCCGTTGTCTCAGCAGAGTCGCTGGAAAGCATCTCAGGATGAAGGTCAAAGAGGGTCATCTGCCCAGGGTCTTCATTCTTGTCCTTCTTCTGCGCAGCCATAAAGTTCTTCACATATTCCTGATAAATCTCAAGCTGCGTTTTCGGATTGCTAACTTCGGCAAAGGACTTCACGCCGGATGCGGTAATCGCAAAATCCAGCAGAGAAAGTTGTCCATCGTCTACGGTAGCAGATACACCTACGGACTCCGAAGGCTCCACAGTTGTCTTATCAAGATCACGATAACGGAAGATATCACTACTCTTAATCTCGTCCACGAGTTCTCTGTAGTGGTCATGGGCAACGATATCAAGAGAGTCCAAGTCCTCGTTGCCGGTCTGTTCTCCGAATGGAAGTCTTAAACCACGACCAATAGTCTGCATAGCGAGGATGTCACTCTTTGCTGCATTGAGCGGAATGATCGTAAAGAGGTTATTGACGTCCCAGCCTTCCTTCAGCTTATAAACGTGCAAAACAATCTCGACCGGGTTAGAAGCACTCTCTATAGAGAGCAAAAGACGAATGTTTTCTTCCGACTCCTCGCCGGTCTGCTTTGAATGTATTTCGATAACCTTGCCCTTATACTTTCCGCCCTGGAAATCATCGCTGTCTATCAACGCACGGATTTTCTTGGCGTGATCAGTATCTTTGCAGGCAACAAGAACAATCGGTTTTACATAGTCAAGGTCGTTTTCACTGCAATATTCACGCAGTACAGCCTTACGATGCTCATGAAGCGTAAGACCGTCTCGTATTTTCATTTCTTCGATATCGTCTTGGTTATAGCCCGCCATGTTAGAGCGTCCCATAACAACAGGAATCTTCAGATATCCCTCGACCGAGCCACGAGCTAGATCATAGGCATAAATTACATTCGACGTGGTCTTCGGCGTAGCGGTAAACTCAAGACCGAGAACCGGCTTCAGATAATTGATTGCCTTCATTGACGCCGGGGCATAATAACGGTGCGCCTCATCCATACAAATAACGAGATCGTCAAACTGTGCCAATACCTCGGCAAATGAAGCACCCAGCGTCTCCTTGAACTTGTGGAAATTGAACTGCGTGTCTGTTTTGCTATTAAAGATTTTCCCGATGTTGAAAATGAAAAGCTGAATATCAGAAGTCTTCTCAACAATCAGAGTCATCTGGTCATACTTTATGGGATAAGTATCATAATTTTCACCATCGTAAACCTTCGGTCTTCCCATCTCCGCCTCAAGACCTTTGAAGATATACTTCGGATGGTTCGGATTGGATTCCTTGCGCAGTTTTTCATAGATGGTGTTTCCGGGTGCAAGAATGAAGAAGTGCTTATAGCCCTTCGTCTTGTACAGGTAATAGATGCTTGCTCCCATCAGACGGGTCTTTCCGATACCCGTGGCCATAGCATAACAGAAGGACGGGAACTCAAACCCGGCTTTAACCTTGCGCTGTTTCTCGCAGTATTCCGATGCGGCTGCCTCAATAACATCCTTGCTGTCCTTCTTATAATCACAATGCGAACTGATGGCATCGAGGTAAGAGAGAGCCTCTTCCTGTGGAGTTCTCAGACTCATTGCGTATTTGATCTTGTTTACTATCTCAGACATTTACTGCACCTCGCTTTCAAAATCGCATTTTTCCAGAAGGTCTTTCGGAATCTTCTTGACCTCGATGTTATCGGGCAAGACCATATCCGACTGTACTTTTGTTCCGTAGATCAGGAGTGACTGACCTTCGGCAAGCCGCGCTGACAGCGATTTTATATATCCGGCGTTAATGAATTCCGTAGTTATGTGAATAAACCTTTTCTCCGAAGAGTGACCGTGGAACACATCCTGCGGCTTATAGCGGAATCCTTCAATCTTACAGATTGCCTCGCAGAGCATCTCGAAAGTGTAGGAGGGATTGATCTGATAAATTGGCAGCTTATCATTCTTCACAAGAAGGCTCGGTGCCAACTCATAGAAATGGTATCCGCCACCGCCTTGCCAATCAACAGACTTGGTAATTCCTCCGGAATCCTCACCATTTATCACACGGTCAAGTCTAACTTTACAATGAGTATAGGCGTGTTCTCCAAGTTCAATGCAAACCCATTTTCTGTTCATTTTAGTAGCTACTGCTGCAGTCGTTCCTGAACCTAGGAATGAATCAAGAACCCAATCACCTAGTGATGTTGTCATCTCTAATATCTGTCGCACTAATTGCTCTGGCTTTTTGCCATTGCCAAACTCCACAGATCCTTCTTTAGTAAGGTTTTTCATCCATGCATTCATATCCCAGTAGGTACCTTGCAAATCTTTTTTGTACAGTTCTCCATCAATGACTTCCGAAGTATCTCTAAGCCAAACAAAAAGATTGCAGACATCATCCTTGTAAAACTGCTCATAAACCTTGCCTCGGTTTTTTCCAGTCCTTGGGACATACTCGATGGAAAGCACATGATCCGTTATAGCGTTTTCTCTACGAAAATCTATAATTCTTGTCCTTATCGAGGTTTGCGCATTCGTGGTACGAAACACATTTATTCCATATTTCTGATAAGCCTCTTTTAGTGTCAATCCTTCTCTTTTTGCCAGCTGATTGACTGATAGTGTCTCCACCCCGATTCTTCTAAAAACTTTTATTTCGTTCCCGTCCCCATCAACGGTTGAACCAATATACTCTTTCTCTCCAGGATTAACCAGAACAGATGTATATTTCCAGCTTTTTCCTTCATCAAGATACTGCTGAATCAGTTCTGACATCTCAGTGTAAACATATGGACCATTGAAAAGCGGAAGAAGCGAATAGTCCTTGGCGTATATTAGGATGTATTCACAATTCTTCTTTAATCTTTTATCTTCGCCTCCTCCAGAAGCACCAGCAATATTCTTCATATTTACGGAAATCATATTTACAAAGTTTCCGCGACCGAAAACCTCGTCACAAAGAACTTTTAGGTATGCCTGCTCTTCGTCATCTATCTGAATCCATATCGTTCCTTCTTCAGATAATAGTTCTCGAAGAAGAATAAGCCTTTCTCTCATAAGGCTAAGCCATATGCTATGCTCCAAGTTATCATCGTAATGCTCAAAAGCACTTCCAGTATTATATGGGGGATCGATAAAGACGCTGTCTTTGATACAAACAGAAAAAGCCTTCTCCGGCGCATAAGTGCTGAAAAAGGCTTGAAATAAAGGGCTTTCGAGGTTCCGCTGTGTTTTACAGCAGAGCTTCGGAAGCCCTTTTTCTGTTTATTCGATTGTTGCTGGCCGGTTCTGTGGCCTATGGAATTTACCCCTCCAAAACGGCTGCCGGAGGAATAATT
>ULRP01052935.1_pt1 | contig 13676 bp, 7 predicted proteins | sample 1955521 | NCBI WGS metagenome assembly ULRP01 (sample SAMEA4835685, study PRJEB28245) | human gut metagenome | biome: gut microbiome; material: fecal sample | place: Denmark | collected 2008
TGATTAGAGAACAAATCGTCATTTGACCCGAGAACGACCTGATTTTTCGCAAGATCCTTGCTGACAACATAGTATGGCGCTTTCGCCGCAATGCCCAAGCCCTTGCGCTGACCGATCGTGTAGTTGATTATGCCCTTGTGCTTGGCAATAAAATTGCCGTCACGGTCAACAAAATTACCCTCGGTGAACCTGAATCCGCACCAATTCTCAATGAAGTGGGCATAGTCGCCGTCGGGAACGAAGCAAATATCCTGGCTGTCGTGCTTATCTGCGTTGACAAAGCCCTGCGCTTCGGCGATTTCCCTCGCCTCATGCTTGGTCATTCTGCCGAGCGGAAAAAGGATTCTGCTGAGCTGATCCTGCGTGAGCGAATACAAAACGTAGCTTTGATCCTTTGTGTCGTCGGTCGCCTTGCGCAGTATCCAGCGACCCTTTTTTTCATCGTACTCGTTAATAGCGTAGTGACCCGTTACAACATAATCAAACTGCAATTCCTTTGCTCTGTGCATTAGCTGATCAAACTTGATATATCTGTTGCAGTCGATGCACGGGTTCGGCGTTCTGCCGTTGCGATATGCTTCAACGAAGCGTTCAATAACCTGCAATTTAAAATTGTCGGTATAATTAAAAACATAATAAGGTATGCCGAGCCTGTTTGCAACGCTCCTTGCGTCCTCAACGTCGTCGAGTGAGCAGCAGGTCTTTTCTTTTTTTATACCGATATCCTCGTTGTTGTAAAGCTTCATCGTAACGCCGATCGCTTCATAGCCCTGCTGAGTTATCAGATAAGCAGCGACGGAGCTGTCAACTCCGCCGCTCATGGCAATCATAGCCTTTTTCATGGCTTAGCCCTCTCGGCTGCAGCCCTCGCAGCTTTCGCAGTTGCTTCCGCATTCACTGCCGAATACATTCGGATCAAGCTCAAGACCGTTCTTGGTGTAATAATCCTTGAGAGCCGCCTTAACAGCCTGCTCGGCAAGCACGGAACAGTGAATCTTTGCCGGCGGAAGCCCGTCAAGAGCTTCAACAACAGCCTTGTTGCTGAGCTTGAGTGCGTCCTCAATCTTCTGACCCTTGATCATCTCGGTTGCAATCGAGCTTGTAGCGATTGCCGAAGCGCAGCCAAACGTATTGAACTTAACGTCCTCGATTTTACCGTCCTTAATTTTGAGGTACATTTTCATTATATCTCCACACTTTGCATTGCCGACCTCGCCGACGCCGTCCGCGTCATCCATTTTGCCGAGGTTTCTCGGATGCTGGAAGTGGTCCATTACCTTTTCACTGTACAGCATAGTAGTCCTCTCCTTTCATTATTCGCTCCCAAACGGGGGACATGTCACGGAGCATCGAAACGATTTTCGGAAGCTCCTCAATGATATAATCAATTTCTTCCTCGGTGTTGTATTCGCAGAGAGAAAGACGGAGTGAACCGTGAGCAATCTCATGCGGCAAACCGAGAGCAAGCAGAACGTGGCTCGGGTCGAGTGAGCCTGAGGTACAAGCCGAACCCGAGGAACCGCAGATTCCTTTGAGGTCAAGGTGAAGCAGAAGCGACTCACCCTCGATGCCCTCAAAGCAGAAGCTAACGTTGCCGGGCAGACGGGGCGAGCGTCCTCCGTTTACTCTTGAACGGGGAATGATTTCAAGGATAGTGTCGATAAGCTTGTCCCTTAACTTGCTGACATAGGCAATGTTCTTGTCCATGTCCTCGCAGCATTTTTTGAGCGCCGCCGCCGTTGCAACGATAGCGGGAGTGTTAGTTGTGCCGGGGCGCTTGTTTCTTTCCTGAGCGCCGCCCTGCATGAAGCCCATGAGGGGAATACCCTTGCGGCAATAGAGCGCGCCGATTCCCTTAGGACCGTGAAATTTATGAGATGAGAACGAGAGCATATCAATGTTCTGTTGCTTAACGTTGATCGGAAGATGACCGACAGCCTGAACAGCGTCGGTGTGGAAATAAACGCCCTTTTCTTTGCAAATTGCGCCGATTTCGGGAATAGGCTGAACCGTTCCGACTTCGTTGTTTGCATACATTATTGTAACAAGGCAGGTGTCGTCTCTGAGAGCTTTTTTAAACTCGTCAAGACGAACGTAGCCGTCCTCATGAACATCAAGGTAGGTTACCTCAAAGCCTTCTTTTTCAAGCTTCATCAGCGTGTGAAGAACGGCATGATGCTCAAACGTTGTTGAAATAATGTGCTTTTTTCCTTTTTTCTCGCCGAGATGTGCGGCATTGGTGATTGCCCAGTTGTCCGCTTCGGTTCCGCCCGAGGTGAAGTAAATTTCGTTCACATCGGCGCCGATAGCGTCGGCAATGTCACGTCTTGCCTGCAAAACTGCGGCGGCAGCCTCCTGACCCATGTGGTGCAGACTTGAAGCGTTACCGTAGTTGTTTTTTAAACAATCTACCATTGCGTCAAGAGCTTCAGGGCAGAGAGCTGTTGTTGCAGCATTGTCTGCATAAACAGTTTTCATAAAAATCGCCTGACTTTCTTTTTGTTTTCTTGGATTTAAACAAAGTTGAAAGCAATGACTAAATCCTGATAATGGTATTTTAACCATTCAAACAAATTATACTATAATATAATCATTTTTGCAACTTTTCTCAGTTAGAATAAACTAACCGGTGCGGGTCAAAAACTGTTAATTTTCACAATTAGTTGTAATAAAAGCGTGAAAAAGGCCGCCGAGTATGGCAGCCTTTAACGTGTAGTACAAATCTTGTTTAATTTTATCCATCAGAGAACCGAAACATTACGGCACGTTTAACAAGCTAAAGTCAAGTACAAATTTATCAATATCCATCAGAGAACCGAAACAGCGAACGCACTATAAAATCAAAAGTTAGCGTACAAATTTATCAATATCCATCAGAGAACCGAAACAGCCATGCTCAAATCTAACGGAAGCCGTTTGTACAAATTTATCAATATCCATCAGAGAACCGAAACCAATCGTAAGAGAAGCGACATTAAGTCCGCGTACAAATTTATCAATATCCATCAGAGAACCGAAACGCGTGTTCATGTTATTTCTCTCCTTTCGTTGTACAAATTTATCAATATCCATCAGAGAACCGAAACCTTGCTACTTCGCTTGATACGCTTACTCAGGTACAAATTTATCAATATCCATCAGAGAACCGAAACTTATTACCGTAGGTTTACTCGCCCCTGTAAGTACAAATTTATCAATATCCATCAGAGAACCGAAACCGCAATATATTGTGCTTTATTGCGGTTTCGACTTTTAAAAACCATATTCATTATAATTCAATGATATCTCGGCTGTCAAGATAATTTCCTTTTTTATACCTGCAAGTGACAGACATTTGCATTGATTGTTTATTTTTGCTGTGACAATTTTCTGCCAAACAGCCTTTTTGAAATCATCTGACATATCAAGCTGTTTTTTTAAGACACCAAACGGTTTGCAATGATTATTAAGCGGAAGATTAACGGCAGTCGGAATATGCTTTTCATCGCAGAAATATACTGCCGCTCCTGCCCGCGCTAAAGTCGTAACTGTTTGGACACTGATATAGGCGGCACGGTTGTCAATAACAACGGAATAAATATCCTCGATTGGAACGTGACTTTCAATATTGTCACCATACACGATCATCCAACCGTTTTTTACGGTTATTTTTTCACCTTTGCTGACGATAACGGTTCTCCACATTTAATTTCCTTCTTTCCGATTTTTCCAAGAATATCAACAGGATATTTTTTTACTTCCAATTTTAAGGTAATATACTTCTTTTTATCTTCAGGCTGATTATCAATTATAAAATAAAGCCTGGAATTTGTAAGTCCTGCTGCCGAACGGTAATATCCGCAGAATGAAAGCTTACCGTTTTTATAGACTTTCAAATAATCATTCTTTTGAAGGTACATGACGTGCTTAAAATAGTCATCGGGCTGTTTATACCATGGAGCAAGACAGAGCTTGCCGTTTTGCAGGATTATATCGGCTCGCTTTATTCCTTGAACTTGCAGTTGATTCTTGATGTCTTTATACAATTCAACGCAGTAGTATTTAGCTGTGTCAAGGTAGGTGTGATTGTTCTCGTCAATTTCTTTTTTTAAGAAATCCTTGTTGCATATATTTCTCAAAGTGAGTTTGCGAATGGCGTTGCCGTTCTTGGTTCGTATTTCCGAGATGCCTTTTTCTTTCATAATATCGCCGAGAGTTGCTGTGTCTTTTGCCCCGTCAAACAGCTCGATGAGGTAAGCGATAAGTTGGGTATCCGAGGTGTAAATTTTTTCAATATCTTTTCGCTCAATTTTTCCAATCTCTTTTTTGCTGAGTGTATAGAGCTTACCGTCAATTTCACGAAGCTTTACGGGATTAGCGGCTGTTATCTCGCCGCGGTACTTCCTTTCGGGCTTGCAGGAAATAAGCGGCATGGAAAGACCGTGTGCAAACTGAAGATCTGTCGGATAAAGATTTTCCATTGAGGTTCGGTAAGCCTGTTCGGCTTCCTCATATGTTGGCTCTTTGAACTTTTTACCCTCATGGTCTGCTATCTCTTTTTGATACTTGCTGTATATTGCATGGTCAACAAATCTGCGGTCAACCTCTTCGCGAAGGTCGGGAATCAGCGACGGAATACGATCACTTTTCTTCAGAAAAGCGCGAACGGTATCCTTATCAATGTTATAGTAACGGCTGATCATTTCAACGCCCTTGTTGAAGCAATCCCAATATTCGGCAACAAATTGTCTGCCGTTTGATTTATATATGTCGCGCAGACGCAGATTGACCTGTGCAATCTCAACATACACGGGCAGACAGTTGCCGATAACGACGGCGTCAACAGCATGGTCAAGGTAGGTTTCGGCTTTGATCGATGCTTTATCCGCTCTGCCCCATGTTGTTTCGTTAAGCCAAAGCTTTCTGAACATTGATGTCAGTGAGCCCTTAACGGCATAGACATTCTGCCAACGACCCTCCGATTTTGAGGAGTTGTCAAATTTGAGATTTTCTTTAAGATATCCGACCATGAATCGTGAAATATGCCGCATGTCATTCAGGTTGCGGCTTTTCCATTCCGACATCTTTTCGTCGTTCAGATCAGGCTGTAAAAGATAAGCATATTTCTTTTTCTTTATCTTTTTTGCACGGAACAGCTCATTTACCGTTCCGATGAAATTTTTTCTTTGCTCGCCGCTTAAATACATTAGCGGAGTTCGCTGTTTCTTCAATTGGTTCTCGCTTGTCAAGACAAGAGCCTTGTTGTTGAGCGTGTTATCCAAAATCAGCGAGAAAGGAACAATGTGATCGATTTCGTATGCCTTACTGCCTCTGAGACATTCTTCCTTGTTTATTTCTTTGCCTGAATACAGGCATTTCCAGCCTTGCAATTCGCCTAAAAAGTACCTATCAATCATTTTTGATGTAACGCTTGCAATATCAACTCCGAGAAGCTCGGCAATGGCTTTTTTCGCCGCATCCTTTTCTTTCATGCGCTTGGTCTGTTCGCTTTTGTCTGCAGTTCTGTTGGCAAAGCTCCTGCTTACTTCGGAACCGACTTCAATGTTTATCGCAGAGGGAGAACCGTATTTTTCGATGATTGCGTTTATAACCTTTCTACTTTCGTTGATCGCTCTGAACACAACGGGATTTTTAAAGAACTCAAAATCTTTATCAAATACGGGCAGTTTGGTATGTTTAACGCTTTCGGTCGCGGTTTCTTCTATGTGGCTTGCCTGATGCTTTCCGTAGATATCCCCGTTAAGAAACGCCTCTATTGCACCCGACATATATTTATATGATACGCTTGAAGTCCCTCCGAATTTGTAATTACAAAGCGCCGTAATCGAATCGTCATTAAGAATGTTAAGATTCTTGAGGGCTTTTTTGCGCCTTGCAGGTGTTATATTTTCGGATACAATTATTCCGATACGGTTTAAAATACTGTCCGGGTCGCTTGCAGTATCAATGTTGCATACGGTTTCCCAGTCAAAACCGTCGGCTTCAAGAATTGGTTTAATTGCTTTGAGAAACTTAAAGCATCTGCTTATATCCGTGTCTTTACCTTTACCGCCGTATATCGGAACTATGCCGTGTGCCTTGCATATTTTATTAAAATCGCTTTTGGTAAATTTTGCATTTTTAAGGGCCGATGCGATTAAATCATGAGCCAGTGCGGAGTCGAAAACAAAACATCCGTTTTCATCAACGTAACTGTACTGAGAAAGTTCATTCACAAGAGAATATGTATCGGCTGTCAAGGTTGCTCGGTATCCTCGTTTTTCATCGGGGTAGAAGCGGCATTGACCCATTGACTCCAAAAATCCCGTGTAGCGTCTAAACGGGTCGTTTTTATCCCCGGGTCCGTCCTCAAAATCGCGCTGGTCAAAAATAATCCTTTTTATTGCGTTAGTGTTTCTGTCGTTCAGGCAAGGGTAAAATTCACTTTGCTTTTTAAGAATTTTTTCGACCTCATCCCTGAGCCATTTGCGCTCAATTAAAACGGTTTCTTCGTTTCCCGAACGATTTCTGTATGATCTGTATTCCGATTCTTCGGAATCAAATTGCTCGTTTTTCAGGATCATTTCCGCAGACGTGCGATATTCTCCCGAAAGCATAAACTGCCGGGTCTTGTTGAGTGATGTCTTTTCATATTGGCTCAATTCCTCATTTTCATAAAAAGGTCTGTAGCCGCGCCTGTTTGCAATGTTTATTAAGCAAGCCGCAATTTCTTCAGGGGCAAGCTTTTTGTCAAGCCCTTTAACTCGAAGCGATATGATATCGCCGTCTGCGTGTTTAAAATACTCATTTATTCTATCAATTGTTGTGAGACAGATGTTCTCCAAGTGTGCTTTGAGAAGCTCTTTCCTGTGTTTTCTTCTGCGAAGAACACGTCTGACGGAACGGTACTCACGGCGTATTTGGCTATTGCTTTTTCTGTCGCTTGCATTTTCACCGGGTTCAAAAATTCTGACACCGAAATCTTCAATTCGCTTACAATCAGCATCGCTCCTTATTACCGACCAGCCGATTGAACCTATTCCGATATCCATACCGATTACATATTTCATAACAAAATCTCCTCCGCTTGACAAATCCTTAAAGTGTGATATAATAAAAAAGAACTCAGAAATTGATGTGCAAGTTTATCAATATCCATCAGTAAACTATTTGATAGTACAAATTTATCAATATCCATCAACAGCTCTGAGATAAGGCATTGAGTCTTGCAAAAGACAACGCCGTAGGGTATTGCAGTAACCTACACTAATCTGCAACTGAGACAGCCATTTGGCTGTCTTTTTTATTTTTCAATTCATTATATAATATTTCGGAAAAATAGTCAAATTTATAAGGACCTTTATTGGTACTGTGATGTTTAATTTTTAGAGAGCCTTTGTGAGCAAAAGGTTCAGATTAAAACTACCATAAATGTAATAAAAGCGTGAAAAAGCGGAGAAAAGGAGAATCATATATACAATGCGGTTTTGTCGGTACAAGTATGCAAAAAGCGATATACATATTAAACAAAAAATCCGAAATAAAATTATAATCGTGAACAAAATCAATAACATTGTGAACAAAATTAACAAAAATTATTGACAAAGAACAAATGTTCATGTATAATGAAATTACGGATTAGCAAAAAGGGAAGCTGATCCGGGAACTTTGAACGTTCATTTTCGAAAAAATGATGCTATGGTAAGTCGTTAACAATGACTGTTGAAGTCTGTTTTTGACTTTATCAACGATTCCGATTTTTATTGTCGGAGCTAATCCTAACGGCGCAAAATGCCGTTGGCAATAAATATCAATATGCGGTTATTTTTAACGACTTTTAAAAATATATTTTAAAAGGAAGAAAAGCAATGTTTATTGATATTACAGAAAGAAATTTTAATACTACAAAAGAGATTTGGGAAAATAACGGAATAAAAACTTATGACGTTCCGCTCAGCACGGCAGATTGCCGTGTTGAAGGAAACGACGCAATTATAACACTTCGTCTTCCTCACGAGGACGCCCTTTATACCGATTACGCTTCTATAATGTATTGGATTCAGGGTGACGACGGAAGCGAAAGGGAAGAGTCGAGAGCAGGTCTTTCCGTGCCGTCATCATGCACAATGAGTGTTCCGATTGACGATTATAACGATGTAAGGGCGCAGTTTACATCGACCGTTTCGGGCTCCGTAAAGGGTTTGGCCGAGCTCAGAATTCATTGTGAAAGCGTGCCGGCTCTTGAAGGACTTATTGCCGCCCCGAAGGCGGTTACTTACCTCAGACCTATGTGGTACACGGGTTACGGGGAAGACAATGCTCTCAATCCCGACCGCTTGACTCCCGACAACACCGTTGTAATGGAGGATATGCGTGACGCTCTTGAGAACAGCAGTCTGCTTGAGGGCAGAGGTCAGATTTTAAACGGAAAGAGATATCTGTTTACATTCGACGAAGATGAATATTATTGGAACTATATTTATAGAGAGGGAGAAGAACCAAACGTAGAGACATTTAATATTCCGATGTCACCCTCGTTCTATGAGATTATTCAAAAGGACGGTACCGAGAACTTTACGGAAGACCCTAACGCAACAGGCGCTTTGCGATATGACGGTAAGTTTATTTATACAACAAGCGGCTGCATTTACGTTAAGATGAAGCGCATGAATTACTTTCATGGAGAAGAAGTTGGCTATAGCTCGGACGAGATTGAAGATGTTTTGAATGGAAATGTTACAGAATATTTTGATTCAACGGAAGCTCTTAGGGGTATCATAAATTTCTTCGATACAGATGAAATGATCAACATAAATCTCCGACGCAACGGACTTTATCTTGTAAGCGGAACGTTGAGTTTTGAGAAATCAAACATCTGTATTATCGGCCATGGCTCGCAGATAAGAATATGGAAAGATATTGGATCTGCCCCAAGTTTAAAATACGTGGTTCTTTTTGGAGAATCAACATCTAACGATGTATATAATGTTGAAGTTTGTGATCTTAATATATTCGGAAGAGCTGTTTATATTGAAGGATTAGATCCTCAGCATAAAGTTTTTAATCCTGATCAGTGCATGGCGTTTGCTATTGGAGATTGCGAAAATACAGAAAATGTACAGAGAACATATCCGATAAATATGACATTTTATAATGTTTCTATGGATGGCTTTGCATATGGTGTCCATGCTCATCTTCCCCTTTTTCAAAAGGATGAAGCGATATCGTGGAAATTTATTAACTGTGAGCTTTCGCGAACACAGATGGGATACAATGTTTTCAATACAAAGGATTTTGTTGTTTCCGGAGGTAAAATTGATACTTCACTATCTTCTGATAAAAGGCAGCACTGCGTTTATTTGAATTATGGCTGCAGCTATTTTGTTGTTGAAAACTGTTTGTTACAGAATTGTACGGGCGGAGCAATACATCAAATGGGAGATAAAATAGGAACTAAGAACGAGCATAACGTATATCGAAACTTGACTATTAACAACTGTTTCGATGGTATTGTTATTGTCGGTTACAGCCTTGATATTTTTGTTGAGCATATCAGAGGAGAAAATATCGGTAATTTTATTTATCTTGCTAATTGTGGAGATGTAACTATCAAAGATTACAAAGCAACACAGCTGCCCTCAGCAACAATCCATATCGGAACCGGAGCAGAAGCACATGATTTCAGTCATGCAGCTCATTATCATTTGTTCCATATTGATCACTGCGTTGATGCTTTGATTGAGGATTCAGAGTTCAGCATAGATGATGTGAGCTTCTCGGAAAATCAAGAGTGCCCGAAGTTTATGGTTGTATCTGATATATCCACTCCTTTGGATGCATCTAATTATGAAAAAGACTGGGTCGAAGATAACTGTGCCATTGCAAATGTAATTTTTCGTAATTGCAAGTTTTCCCACAAGAGTAATTATTATTCTGAAATAAGACCGTATAGCAATTCGTATCAGCGCTTAAATTTTGTGTTTGATAAATGTGAATTTTCTGTTTATAGAAAAGACTTTCTTGGGTTAGCAGTTTATATTTTTAATAGCAGTAGCCGTAAACAGTCAAAATATGTGTTAAGAGATTGTAAGGCATATTATTCTATTGAAAATGATTTTGCAAAGGAAGATTTGTTTAAAGGATACTTCTTTAACAGAAAAGATGGGTCGTTGTCAATTGAGGGAACGTATGATATAGTTACTTCATTTGATGTTCCTTTGGGAGTAAAAAGTTATAACTTTTAAATAAACAAAGCTCAGCTTTTTGAGGGAGGATTCTAAGATGAAAAATTTTTGGTTAAAAACAATGGCGATCGTTATTATTATCAGCATGCTATTGAGTGTAAATGTTTATGCTGAAACTTTGGAGAAAATTGATGTTGTCCTCAACAGCGGAGATGTTGTTGAAGAGGAACAATATTATACCGAACGGGGTGAGGAAAGCCATCCTAATTATGATCCGAATTTTAAAGATGTAAACAAAGTTACATTCAATGCATTTGGACCCGAGCCGATTATAGTTAAAGCTTTCGGATTTGCAGGCTGGTCTGCTCCTGTTAGTGTAAATGAGATCGTTTTTAACGGAACAGGTGACATCATACTCGGTTCAATGGCATTCGCTATTACCAATATAACTGAATTGAATCTTCCCTCAAATATTAAGTTCGAAGATGGGGCTTGTGAAGTCTTTTACGAAAGTAAAGTGAAAAATGTTACAATCGGTTGCTCCATGTGTGAAGGCATGTTTTATGGATGTGGATTTCTTGAAACCGTAACCTTTACGGCAGATAATGATATTAGCGAGATTCCGAAATCAGCTTTTGATATCACAAGAATAGAAAAGATTGAAATACCTTCTTCTGTAAAAAAAATCGGAGATTCCGCCTTTGCCTCGTCAAGTCTTTCGGAAATAAAGTTCAATGAGGGATTGGAGACTATCGGTAATTCGGCTTTTGATACTTGGGGCGGTTTTAAAAAAATCACATTGCCATCAACTGTTAAATCAATCGGAGATAAGTGTTTTAATTCATGTAAACCTTACGATATAGAGCTGAACGACGGGCTTGAACGTGTCGGCAAACAAGCTTTTATATGCGAATTTGCCAATCAATCCGTCAAAATACCTGCTTCCGTGACCGAAATCGGAGAATATGCTTTTGGTTATACTTTCTGGAAAGAAAAAGCCGAAAATTTCACAATCTACGGCTACAGAGGGACGGCGGCGGAGACATATGCAAACGAAAACGGCTTTACATTTGTTCCGCTGGATTCCGAAAGCTCGGTTATGGGAGTGACATATACTCCGTCATGGAGCAGTGTGAATGACTACAGCTTTTCGGTTGACGGCAGACCCTTGAAGCTTCAAGTTATTGAAGCAACGGGAGCGACAAGAACGTTTTCGAGACACGCAAGCAATGTTGTTATAAAGGCTTATGACGAGCAGGGCAATGAGGTTCACGATACCTCGGCTGATCTCGCATATGAGGTTTGGACGGTTAAGACAAGACTTACACCGAACAGCAGCTTGAAAATTCATGCAAAGTACGACAACGTTTGGGAAGATCAAACGTATGATTTCAGCATATCGACGCTTTATTCGGATACAACGCTGAAATCTGCGGAGCTTGCCGAAACGAGCGGCAAAAAAAGCGCCGTTGACTGCAAAATCGTTACCGGCTCTGGTGTAAACAAGGTTCGTATTGAGTACGAGGACGGAATGACAAGCACCGTCAATTCGTCAATGGCAGTGCTCGACGAAACGAACATGACATATACCTACAACCTTTCCGTAAAACCGCGCCACATCGGCGAAAACAGCTTCAAGGTCTATATCAAAACCCCGACCGACGGCTGGAAATATGCAACAACGTTGACCTATACGGTTGAGTAAAAAGGATTGTAAATTAAGGGGAGACTGAGCATGAAAAAATTTTGGCTAAAAACGATGGCGATCGTTATTATTATCAGTATGTTGTTGAGCGTAAATACTTTCGCTCATTCTTTGGAGTATATTGACGTTGTCCTCAACAGCGGAGATGTTGTTGAAGAGGAACAATATTATGTCGGTCGGAGTGAAGAAAATCACCCCAATTATGACCCGAACTTTAAAGATGTAAACAAGGTTACATTTAATGCGTTTGGCTCTGAGCCGATTATAGTTAAAAACTCCGGTTTTTCAGGGTGCATTGCTCCTTGTACCGTGAATGAAATTGTATTTAACGGAACAGGTGACATAATACTCGGCTCAAGGGCGTTTGCTATTACCAATATAACCGATTTGAATCTTCCCTCAAATATTAAGTTCGAGGATGGGGCTTGTGATGTTTTTTCTGAAAGTAAAGTGAAAAATGTTACAATCGGTTGCTCTATGTGTGAGAGCATGTTTTATGGATGTAATTATCTTGAAAACGTAACCTTTACAGCAGATAATGATATTAACGAAATTCCGAAAGCTGCTTTTGAACTTACAGTAGGTTTGAAAAAAATTGAAATTCCTTCCTCTGTTAAGAAAATCGGCGATTCAGCCTTTGATTTGTCCACTGTTTCGGAAATAAAGTTCAATGAGGGATTGGAGACTATCGGTAATTCGGCTTTTAATACTTGGGGAAGTTTTGAAAAAATTACATTACCTTCGACAGTTAAATCTATCGGCGAAGAGTGCTTCAATTCATATAAACCTTACTTGATAGAGTTAAACGACGGTCTTGAACGTGTTGGTAAACAAGCCTTCATATGCAATTTTGCCAATCAATCTGTCAAAATACCTGCTTCCGTAACCGAAATCGGAGAAAAAGCCTTTGGTTATTCTGATAGTTGCAAAAAAGCCGAAAACTTCACAATCTACGGCTACAGAGGAACGGCTGCGGAAACGTATGCAAACGAAAACGGCTTTACGTTCATTCCGCTGGATTTGGTTGAATTTGAACGATTTGAAGATACAACGTCTACCTCGCCTGTATATGATGTTACGGTACATTCAGGAGCAGTAGTGGAAGAACGTCAATATGCAGAGCTGTATGAGGAGTGGTCGGAGGATCATTATTGGATCAACAAACTGACATTTGACGCAAGAGGAGTTGCTCCGATTACAATTAACGATTACGGTTTCGCAGGGGCAAACGGCGCTCCCGGTTATATAAGAACAATTGATTTTATCGGTTCGGGAGATGTTGTTTTTGGCTCACAGGCTTTTAATTTTACGGGAATTGAAAGCTTGACTTTGCCTGCAAATGTAAAATTCAAAGACAATGCAGAAGGTATTTTTACCTCCTGCCTGAGGCTTAAAACGGCTGACATATACTGTGATGTTGTGCCTAAAATGTTTTATGATTGCAACAGCCTGGAAACAGTGAATTTTAAAGGAAATACAACATCAATTCCGTATGCGGCATTCAGAAATTGTAACATAAAGAGGCTTGATATTCCTGCATCCGTTAAATCTATCGGCGAAGAAGCTTTCTTTGGAAGCTACCAGCTGGAAGCAGTAGCTCTCCGCAGTGGGCTTTCTTCAATCGGCGCGAAAGCCTTTTATGATAATAATTTTAAGTTTGTTATAATTCCTGCTTCAGTAACCTCGATAGGAGAAAAGGCTTTCGGATATATTTCCGATTCTAAGACGATTGACGGCTTCACCATCTACGGCTACAGAGGAACGGCAGCGGAAACGTATGCAAACGAAAACGGCTTTACGTTCATTCC
>ULRP01024295.1_pt1 | contig 13666 bp, 13 predicted proteins | sample 1955521 | NCBI WGS metagenome assembly ULRP01 (sample SAMEA4835685, study PRJEB28245) | human gut metagenome | biome: gut microbiome; material: fecal sample | place: Denmark | collected 2008
TTCATTTGATGGCAAGTCATTGATTTCACTCACATCAGCTACTCGCTGACGGCTTCTCATTTCATCATAGTAGAGATTCTTTGCTATGGAGCAGAGCCATGTCAATTCATTTGACTTACCTTTGAATTGTGACGTTGTAGAAACAGCCTTATAGAATGTGTCCTGCGTGATTTCCTCTGCTATCTCACGATTTTTAGCAAGAGAAATAGTATACGAGTATACCTGTAAATAGTAGGCTTTATAGAGCTTTTCATAGTCCATACTTGTCATCACCTCCTTCAGCTTCATAGGTTAGACGGAGAAATCGGAATTTCGTTACAAAGAAATTTGAAATTTTTTTACCTTTACGCTACTCTTGCTTCCCGTGGACTATTGATAAACGCGCACTAGCGGCAGGCAAAAAGATTGCTGTGTCAACTTGATATGTTCAAATGCTAATTAAGTATAGCATACAGCTATGAATTTTTCTATTGCGTTCCCCTGACTTCGGAATAGTGGCAGGGCTGGCTATCCTTGTTTTGCTTTGTGCTTCTCTACCGTACATGAGCATTTGCGTAGATGTCGTCACGGGAGGTAATGCCGAAATCGCCGATAGTCAGAAGCTGCTGCGACAGATAGTTTATCCACTCGTCGTTCTGAAAGCAGTAGTGCCTGCGTGCATTGCTTTTCTTCGGTTCAAGCCGGAACTGCGTAACGACTGTGGTAACATTCAAAATAACACTGTGAAACCGCTTTTCAACAGGATTAGCGTTCTGCGCTTTTTCATGAACGCAATCAACGAACCGTCCGCTTTCAGCTATGCGCCGTTCAAGATTTTTGGGCAGATATTCCTCGCCTAGCGTTTTCAGCCGCACAAAGCGCTCCGCAGACGGCGCTTTGACGGAAATATATTTGCCCCGCTTGATTTCGTAACCGCGCTCTTTCAGCCTTGCAAGCAAGTCCTCAACGCTCGCCGAGGAATACACCAGCCTGTCAATGTCCAGCTTAATCTGCTCACGGATAGAGGGCGCGTTCTCGCTCGGCTTGTAGTGCCGTGAAATCGCCCTCGCCGTTTCAAGAGCGTAATCTGGAATGTAGAGAGTATTGCTCTCTGCAACAAACGGTATTTTCGTCCGTGCAAGTCCGTCAGCTATGTATTGCAGCTTGTCGGGGTTGTAAACATTCACGGGAACAAAATCGGCTTGGGCTTTCTTGCTCATTTCTTCAACCTGCTGCCGTAACTCCGTCACCTTTTCACGCATAACATCGTTCTGATTTTTGATTAAGGCAGCTTCATATGATGTCAGTTCCTCAATAGGCTTCTTTTTCAACTCGTTAATGTGGGCATTGATTTTCCTGATATTCTCCGCTTCCTGTGCAGCCTTCTTGTAATCATCAACGGACAAATGCTGTCTATGAACATTTTTATCCTCTCGCCGCAAACCGTGTTTCAGCAAAATCTGCTCCATAACCGAACGCTCACTTTCAGACCAAGCCGTCCACTCGTTCTGCATTTTGTTTGACGAGAAAAATCCTTGTTCACGAAGCGCACCGCTCATTGAATTTTTAAGCGACAGCCCTCGCTGTCCTTTATGTGCCATGGGAACGAAGTCAATGTGCAGGTGCGGCGTACTCTCGTCAAGGTGCATTACAGCATTGAACACTTTGAGGTTAGGATTACGCTGCTCAAATTCGCGCATATAATTGTCAAGCATGGATTTCGCCGTATTCCAATTCACCGAACCAAGCCCGCAGTCATGCAAATCTCCAAACTGCACCACAACCTCATAGAACAGCTTACCCTTGCCCGATTTCTTGACGTGTTCGTAGTAGTCGGGGATTTCACGGTCGGCACGTTTCTGCTTAGCGTTGTATTCCGCAAGAGCCGCGCCAAACACCTGCTCATAGAATTGCCGCAAATCAATTTTTATGTAGGTAATGTTGTCGCTCGACCTTGAAACATCAACATTGTGGGCGGTGATAACTCGGTTGTTGTGGTCGAGAAAACCACTATCCACACGAAATGAAATCGACAGCCCTTTTGAATTTTTCTCACTCATATGACACATCTCCTTTCTCCTGTTTTACAAATTTATCTCATCTGCCACCAATGCTCTCGAAAAGCAGTTTTCAGATTTATCTCTGAAATGCCCGCTACTTCTGACTCGGTGTTTGAAGCATTTTTAACGGTCGTTGTCATTGTTGCTAAACTCAATAGTGATAGTGACAAGCTGCGCCCGTCATTATCACATTGAGTTGGGTGAAATCTCCCAAACCCCTCTCGGACACCTTGCCAGTGAAACGAGGAAAATTATAAAACTGTTCAGAATGAACTGCCGGTGAATTGAGAAAATCTCAAAATCCCACTGAATTCTTCTTTTCAGATTTGAAAGAAACACTCATTCCGAGCGGTCTGGCTTTCCGTACATATCGTGATTAACCAGAACCGTGTAGTAGCTGTCCATCGTAATGGGCGCATTATACAGCGCCGTTATAAGATATGCGCGAATGTTCCGAACATCGGAGGTATTATTTCCGAGTGCAGTCAGCACATATTCGATATGCTCATGAGTAAGCTTCAGCAATCGGCTCTTAACCACGTCTGTCGGTACTTCATCGCCGTTTACGCGGGTAGTGCTTTTTGCCGAACACACCACATCAAGCATTATCTCAACCAGCTCGTCCACCCGCACTTTGTCCTCGGAAAGGCAGTCGTACTCGATATTTTCACGAATAATATCGCGGTAATCGCTGCGTTCGTCGGAAGAAAAAAGGATTTGCGAATTTCCCGTCATATCCGTCCCGTCGGATATGATTGATGGATAAGGATTATTCTCTTTTGTTTGATTATTAAGATTATATATAAAGGGATTGTCGATTTCCCGCAATGTGCTTTGTGCGTTTTCAACAGGGTAGTATGCCGTATTTTCACAGGGTGCATTGTCAATTTCCGACAGGTTACTATTCAACTTTTCTGCACCTTTTATGAGGTACTTTTCAAGCTGCTCCGTATCATCACGAACACGAAAATGACGGCGGCAGTGCACACCTCCTGTGCGGTAATCAATAAGACCTGCCTTGACAAGAACTCCGATAGCTTTGTTCTGCTGACAGCGGGACAGCGCTGTGCTTTCCTGCATATCCTCGATTGTCGAATAGAACCAGCCCTCGCTGTCAAGCATGGAATGTTTCTCATAATACGCCTGCTTTCCGACGAGTGAATTAAAGAGCAGAGCCGCCTTTATTCCAAGTGCATGGGCGAGCAGTCGATTTGCAGATACTGTGTTGTCTGAATTAAGTAGCTTGATTATCTGTTCTATCATAGCTTACCTCCAGTAAAATACGCCATCAGTGCCGCTTTTGGGACAAGTATTTTCCCGCGCTTTCCCTGACCCGTTCTGATGGAGGGAAGTTCCTTGCGCAGAACAAGCTGCCTTACAGTGTACTCATTCAGACCTTTTACTGCCTCAGTGCATTCCCTGATGGTGAGCATTTCGACCACCTGTTCGGGAGCATGGGAGGGTTCGGTTTTCGGCGGCTCGCTCTCGGTCAGCTGTTCAAGTAAGCCTGTCATTGCTGCGATTATTTCTTGTTTCTTTTCGTTTGTCATAAAAGTTACCTCCTTGTGCGATATTGTTCCGAGATTACTTCGGTTGATGGTATTCTATCACAAAGGGTTGACAAATGCAATAGGTCGTGCTATACTCTACAAGGATAGTGTTTTAATAATTGTTTGTTCGCTATTTGGATAATTAGCTTTATAGCGCGGATTATTGCCGCTTTATACATTATCCTTGTAACAGCCAAAAATAATATTATGCAGTGCAAAAGCTGCATTGTAATGCGGCATTGAAAGCTTAAAAGCTTTGAAGTTCAACCGCCGTTCGGCTGAATACGCACACTTTATCCTTGTATTAAGAAAAAAATTTTTGAGGTTGATGTATAATTATGGAAAATAAATACGAAATAAACTGCGATTATGAGGTAGTTCTACTGTTGTCGGACAATTCCGAAATGCTGATCGGCGGCTCGGAGAAAACCATAAACAAGGCGCTGAAGAACACGTACGAACCGAATCTTGCTGTCAAAGATTTGGATATTTTCTTCCGTGAGCAGTCCCTCGGAACGTTCGCACTTGATTTATGCAGCTCGTTTCCTGAAACCGAGAAGATACAGGAGCAGGTGGACAGGCTTTACGCAAACCTCAAAGACGAGAACACAAACAAGAGCCGCGTTGCCGAAACGCTGAACACTCTTGACTACATATTTAAGGTAGACAAGAGCACGTCCGTTCGCCCGCTCGCGAGGGTCGTTCTGAAAATGTATAGGGCTGTGACCGGCTTGTACATGAACGCCCGTTTCGGTCTGGGAATGAAACAGTCAGACAGGGCAGAGCTTGGCGAGCAGTTCCGCAAAGTTGTGGAAACTATGATTTCCGATACATTCACCACGCTGAAAAAGAAAAAATCTCCGCAGAACACGGAGATTTTAAGTGTTATTCTGTTTGACTGTGGAGATGTCGCGAAGCTCCTTACTGAGTATTCGCGCTTTCTCGAAAGCCGTAAGATATTCTGCATTGAGTGCAGGCTCTGCGGCAGCTATTTTCTCGCAAAGTCCAGAAACACGCTTTATTGCGAGGAGTGCAGGCTGCTCCGCAAGAAGAACAGCAAGGCGGTCTACCGTGAGAAATGCTCCGAGGGAGTTTTCAATCTGCGGCAGAGGGTCAAGTACGGCTTTGAGAATTTCATGCACAAGAAAAAGGGCTGGGACAGGCTCTCGGAGGCTGAAAAGGCGGAGTATAGGGCGCTGCATGATGAGTTTATTGCTCGGTCCGGGGAGATGCTCAAGGAGTATGAGAGGAGTATCAATAAGAAGTTAGAACTGCAAATTAATGCGTATATAGAAAATGTTGATGGTACGAGAAAAGAACTGGAAAGCAAATCAATAGAATAAAAAAATATCAAGGGCTGCTTTCGTTACAGCCCTTGACCACATTCAGCGGACAACTTAACCGACAGCACATCATCAATGAATTCTGGTTGCCCTGAGAATATCACATTCTGAGTATACCGACGACCTCACTGTTGTAGCTGCGAGTGCGCTTGGCAACCTTGCCGCCGGAAGTGTTTGCTTCAATGGTGTAAAGCGTCCCGTTGGAGTAATTTGTAATTATGCCTATGTGACTCCAATTGTACCCGAAATCGTCACTCCACCGATAAACAACAATATCTCCGCGTTGTGGTGTGAAATCAGAGCGCGATGTCTTAATTACATGGTTAAATCCTGATTTAGACATTCCATTGTTCTTGAGAGACTGATAATTTGCATTTCTAAAGCAGTAAAATGTTCCCATGCCGTGGTTGTCGCAGATGTCGATAACGAAGTCACAGGGGTTCCATGTCCTGCAAATGTCGTATCCGGAATCTATCATAGCGTCGCAGAGAGCAGCGGTACACCAGTCGTATTTATAGCCCATGTCATCCTTGTTCCAGCCCTGTCGGTATTCCATCCAGGAGATGGAGGATTCGATTTTGGAGTTGGTATTGCTGACAGTCGATGACTGACCGCGCTCGTTAATGATCGAGCGAGCCTTGTCTATCAGGCAATAGAAAGTAGTATTTCCCACTTTACCGTCGACAGTAATGCCCAACCGACGCTGCCCTTCCTTGACGTAGTTCTCCGTATCGTACCCAAAAACACTGTCGATATCGATGTCGAAGCCGAAATCGAAAGCAAGCAGTTCTTGAAGATCGCCAACAGCTACTTTTCCCGATGAAGTATAGTTGGCCCAAAACCATGCTGACAGGACGTATGGATGGCTTTCCCATTCTCTTTCAATGCGGTCGAGGTCGCTGAGTGTCAGAGTGTTGACGGCAGCTGCGCTTGCGGTCACGGAGGTGATCGAGGTTCCTGTAAGGTACTCTGCTGTAGGAATTGCGGCAGTAATGATTGCAGCGGCTGCAGCGATGGATGTAATCTTGGTGATCATGTTTGTCATTGTTTTGTCCTCCTTAAAGGTCGTTGTGTTTAGAAGGTGTTCACTCTTATATAGTGGGAGCTTTCGGCTGTTGCGACATCATCACTTCAATATTTTTTGAAATTCTGTGTTCGCTTGTGCCTTACACTCACTTATAGGAGAGATTTCGGACGCTTGCGACATCTTTTAATCATATTCTTGAAACCGCTCATATTGTAATTTAGCAGAGCAACAAGTTATATAGAACGTGTCTTGATTTTTCTTTCATTTTATATTTGAAAAAACAAATCTCCCCAAAATATAAGGAAAGTTTCGGGGAGATACAGAATTCATTGACAAATTCCACAAAGAAAGCTGATGGGAATGTTTAACGGGAGAACTAGGAACATATCCGTGATTACACGTTCCATTGCCTGAAATATGAAGTCGTGCAAATTATCTTTAATGCTGATTCTTTTATTTACAGTACCAATTAGCGTGAATGCAAACACAGCTGTACATTCAGCGGCAATAGCAAGCGGGCACTTCGCAAAAACAAATATTCCAAAAATGATGCCATAAGGCGCAAGACCTGAAATCAGTGCATATGGGATAGTGAAGTCTGCGCTCCTCGTCAGGCTAAGAAACAGGGACAAAGCAAACAATCCCAGCATAGTGGACCCGATTGGATCTGGTGAGATAATTGCCCCGATCTTGAGCATAGAGTTGACAAGAGTAAACCCGGTGGAACTCACCAAAAAGATTGTAGCCATTATTGCAATGTGTGCTATTGTGGATATGTTTTTTCTTAGTGTCATATTATTTACCTCCTTATTTATCTGCCAGAATTATCTGCCAGAATTCTCATCAGATCCGAGTGCCACATTTCATGGACAAAAAGCTCTTCATCGTAATCGTGTATGTATTTCACAAAAGAAATTATACAGTCATATTTTTGCAGCAGCTCGATTGCCTCTTCCTTGGTGAATACGGCGGTTACAGCTTCTTCATAAGCGAAAAATGCAAGATATGAAAAGCTGTGGATAATTGGTATCAGCATACTCCTGTTGTTTTCGACTTTCTCTATCATATTATAGCAGACTTCCTTGACGTTGCAGACATATTCCGTGGTTATGTTGTTGAAAAGCCATCTCAGGTTTTCCATTTCGTCAAGCAGGAAGGAATACATCTGTTCGTCATCTGTAAGCTGATTATTTGGAAGCAAAAGGACATCGCAATTACTGAGCACACTGTTTGCCAGAATCTCCACCGTATTAGGCTTTCCGTGAATTTCCTGAAAGAGATCGTGCACAAGGCACGGTTCGTTCAGCGGAGCTGGCTGAGAGCCATTCTGTATGCTGGTCAGGACATATCTCTCTACGAATCGTGCGCCATTTAGTTCATACATTGCTCTCACGCTCCTTTTCAGTTATGAAGTCAGCGAGTTCCTTAGCAACTTCATTGTAAATGTCGTCGAAGTCGATCATTGTATTGTCCGGCAGGCGTTCGGCGATTTTGTTGAGGAATATAGCTAGGATTAATTCTGTAAATTCCTTTTCCTTATCATCGGCAAATGGTAGATCGATCAACGTGCGGTGCATACTTGTCGCTTCAAGAACAAGGGAAGTCTTGCTGTCAGTTTGATTAATACTGATGATGTAGCCATTTGAAACCGAGATTATTGCATTGTCGATTTTAAAAATCATGGTATCGTCCTTTCGAATTGTTGAGCCGCCTTTGGAGGAATAAGACGGCTGATATGGTCTTAGGTGGAGAGATATTTTGCCTTTCATTTTATTCATAGGTAATATTATTGCTGTCTGCGACATATTATTTAAAAAATATGTTGTAAGGCTATTTGACATCTTACGGAAAAAGTTGTCCCCGCGTCTCGTTAAAGACGCGGGGACAACTATGTATTAACCGGTGAATTATGTGCTGGATGGCATTTTATTGTTTAAGCAGATAATAAACCTTCTGTATCAACCCAAGAACCTTTTCAAGATCATTGTCCTGTGAATATGCCGTTTCCATAATGGACTGCCCCAAAACTAGATTGCAGCAGTCACGAGCCTCATCTCTTCGGAGTCCACCTTGATGTGCGCTTTTGTTTCTGTATTTGTTTCTGATATCTTCAAATTCAGAAATCAGGCTTCCTTTGTAATAAACGTGGAAGTTCTTTTCTTTTTTCAATTCGCTGTTTTTTGAAAAGAAGGGCTTGGTGAAGCATTCGCTGAAGGAGGCGAACCCGCTATCTATCATCTTTTGTGAATCTATTATTGACTCTAGGTATTTCTCTCTAAAATCATTTAAACGCTTTATATCACTGAGATCTTCAGACGAGGGATCTTTCCCGGTCTGCCCGAACAGAAAAGGCATTTTGCCCAGTGAGAAATATTCAGATTTCCCCGCAACAAGTTCAGTGCCTTTTCTATATGTGAATATGCTAGGATATCGATTAATTTTACCACCGGTTTGATTCTTCACAAACTCCTGAAATTCCTCAAAGAAAATTTTTCGCAGTTCGTTCTCAAGGGCAGACGTTGCGAGTATGCATATCCCCGAGAAGTCGAAATTGGGGTCGTCAATGTTTTTGTACGCTTTCCAAAGCGTCATTCCTGATACAAGCGAGTTCTGCGTTTCCTGACATAGCCTGTTCCAAACGTTCCCGAATCTTTTGCTAAGATCTTTGCGGGACTGCCTGATAAGGTCATTCTTCTCGTCAAATTGCTTTTCGATAACAGCCCTAACTGTTTTACAGAACTCTCCGATCTTTTTCTCGTCGGCTTCTGTGAGTTCGGTTTCCGAAAGCGTATCTACGCCAAACTCGGTGCGAAGGCTGGCGATTTTTTTGGGGAGTTCATTTTTTATATAGTCTGTCAGGGACTTTACGTTATCGTTTATTTCATTTGTGGTGTCTGAAATTTCGTCCATTCTAGCAGTGAGACGAGATTCCATAGAATTCATCATGCTCCTTATTTGCAGTATCATGCTATCCTGATTGCGTGCTTCGCTTTCGCGCTCTTTTTCTCTGAGCTGCTCAGTGAGTTTGTTGATTTGTTCTTCAAGTTCACTGTTGATTGTCATTGAGCGTTCCAGCTTGTGCAGGTGCTTTGCAGCGTCCTTATGACCTTTTTCAACTGCTCTGCGATAAAAAGATATGGCTTTATTTAAGTCAACCTCAGTACCGATTCCGTTCTCATAAAGCAGACCTATATTAAACATTGCATTGACATTGCCTAAAAGAGATGCCTTGTAAAAGGACATAAACGCTTTTACATCATCCTTTTTTGTACCGGTGCCGCTTATATAACACAATCCGAGACTAAGAAATGCACTGCTAAAATCGAGATCAGCTGATTGAGAATACCAATTAAATGCTTTTTCCTTATCTTGTTTTACGCCAATTCCTTCTTTGTAGCAATTTCCTAAAGCCCACATTGCAGCGCTGTCACCTTGGTGAGCGCCTTTTGAATACCAAGTGAATGCTGTTTTATAATTGGTTTCTATTCCGATTCCATGCTGATAGCAACCGCCTAATAAATACATTGCATTTCTTTCGCCATTTTTTGCAGCTTTTGTGTACCAGGAAACTGATTTTTTAAGATTTTTCTTTTTTCCTTGTCCAAATTCATAGCATACACCCAAATTTCTCATTGCAATGCTGACTCCATTATATGCGGATTTTTTATACCACTTAGCAGCCTTTTTATAGTCCTTTTCTACAACATCGCCATTGTAATAAAAAGATCCAATGAGTGCTTCCGCATCACCGTCATTTGCAAATTCCATGCAGTAATCAAATGCTTCCTGATCCTTTTTTTCGTTTAGCAGCTTTTCAACATATTCCATGTCAAACGATTCCATGATAAACCTCCGTGTTTTGATGTGGTGTTTAGTCTGCAATGAGTTTGTAAATGCTCTGCCTGCACAACCTGCTGATCTCCTTGATGATATGGTCAACCGAGATTACATCGCAGCCACTGAAAATATCTCTCTGTACAAATTCATAGATTAATCGAGTGATAAGTTCCGCATTTTCCGTATCCCCGTCCGCTATATTCATAGCCGTCCCAAAATCAAAGAGAGTTACACTGTCAGAAAATCCGGACACTGACAGCACAATCGAACTGTCATCGCCAGTTCTTTCAACGGAAAAGTGTTCATCGGAGATATAAACAGTTGTTCGAGAATGGTATGAAATAAATTTCATGCGTAATCTCCTTACAATGCATTATCGCAGCATTTCCAGCTCTTTTCTGTGCTGGGTCAGCAGCGTGTTGAGCGCTCTCTCGACAGTTTTATCCAAGGTTCTCCTTGAGATAACACCGTTGTTTGTTGAAGCATATTTTGACATCAAAGCGTTTATTATTTCAGTATGCTGTAAATCAACGTTTCTGATGTGTTCAAAATAATCTTTAGGAGTTGAAACATTTTTTTTGAGTTTAGAGAAGAAAAAGCTTTCTATACACTCTGCTTCAAAAATAGGAGGAAGATCGGATTCTGCACGAAGAGCATTGCCGACTTCTACCACAGAAATGAATGCCCTTACATCTTCATCCGACGGAATTTTATTAAGTGTTGTCAGACAAGTAAAGCAGAATTCCTTTAAACGTTCGTCGATGCAGTCGACTTTGCTGTTTCCGCTATCGTCCTTTCTGAAATATTTTTGTAAGGCTGCTCTGCAAGACTTCGGATTATTATTCTTAAAAAAGATCTTAAAAATGAGGTCTGCCTGAAGCCTGAGACTTGAAGCACTGGTCAATTTTGTTTCGCCGATCAGCTTGAAAACCGCCGCGAGCGTCGACGTATCCTCCATACTGATCTCCGTATCGGGTGAGGGAATATCGATAGGGTTTTCGTCATCATCGATCGAGGTGGTTGCTGCTTCTTTCGTTTTGTTCTTTTTAAAGTCATCTATTGAAAGGCTCTTATACCACAGGTCAAAATAGCTTAAAATGCTTTCTGCCATGGTTTTCCCTTCCTCCCTCCTGATTCTTATGATCTTATCGGGAGCTAGAATTTTCTTTTGCATAAGTACAGCGATTTCGCTGTAAAGATCGGAGTATTCCATGTCAAGGTTTCTATACATATTGCCGTCAGCGCCTACTCTGCTGTCGAAGCAATAGCCGCAGGCACACATGGTGATTTTAGCTAACATACGGCATCTCCATGTGTCGTCGGGGTTGTCAAGGCTCAGCTGAGGTACTTCGTGCCGGTACCTTATGTCGTCGGCAAACCAACTGTTGGGGTCAATATCTGTGACAGGAGTTGCTTCCTCGTTGTCAAAATCAATGTTGAATTTTTGAGAAAACAGAGCAAAGCCTTCCTTGAAGACAGCTGAAAATTTTCCCCAGGCGTGCTTGTATGAAGCTGGCAGATTTTTATATGCTTTACGAATTGCTTGAATATCCATGTGAAGCCTCCATGAAACCTAATTTTTTATATATTCAGTATAGCACAATATCCTCATACCGTCCATCAGATAAAATACAATGTAAAACCGTATTTTACATGGCAGCAGTATTTAATGTTATCCAACTGAATCAAGCAGCCTTTCGAGGTCGGTATCCGGTAACATAGAGTATGTGTTGAGAAGCTGTGTAATTTCATAAAGTGAGCGCAGGCTGTAAATTGAACCCTTGCCTGCGTCAGCCTCGCTCTTTATATAAGAACCGTATAACAATTCTTTAACATGGCAGCCGTTGCTTTCCGCAACGCAGAGGGACTGGAATATCGAGATCGCCTGCACCTTCGAACCGAACGTAAGGTCGATGTACAGCTCCGCGCCTTTTTTGTAGCTTCTGGAAACATCCTTGAAAAACGCGATGTGTTTCGCTGTTGTTTCCTTCAGCTCAACACGAATCGGCTCTTCAACGGTGAACCTGACGTTGTATCTTTCTTCAAGAGCGGTCAGCTCAGCCAAGAATGCCTTAAGATTTGCCTCTGATGTGCCTGAAGTTGTAACGACCGGAGTCACGATGAGCTTATCATCGTGCTCTATGTCGGCATTGGCTATCATGGAGATTGCAGGAAAGCAGGAGTGTACGATCGTTTTAGCGGGATCGTCAGGGTAAAAATAATCAACCTTTGTGAGGTCGGGTCTGATTGCGATTGAACAAACAAATTGCTTCATAAATAATCCTCCGAGAAATGAGAGATTTGATATACATTTAGTATATCATGTTAGGAATGAACTGTCAATAAAAAAATTAACGGAAGTGCTTGTCATCTTAACTGCGGCTGCATATTCAAAAGCCCGCTTTGTGCAGGAATGTTGAAATCATCAATAAACCGGTAAAAGGCTCGGCTAAAGCCGAGCCTCAGACCGTCGAATCATCAGAAGAGCGAAGAGGTGTGGAGAACTCCGCTGATAACTCCGGTGGAAACACTTACTCTGTCGCGGCTGTTGCTATTGCCACTCGCATAAATAGTCTCGTTTGAAATCGCCATGACAAACATCACATGGTTGCCGTTGTTTGTAACGATTACGTCGCCCGGCTTTACGTTGCTTACGCTGGGTCTGACGGAGGTGTAAGCGACCCCCTTGGCGCGCATGTAATCCAGGAAGCCGTCTACGTTGATGAAAGCGTATGTTCCATTTTTGAAACTGCTGCTGGTTGGGAAGCCTGCGGCTAAGAAAATCTGACTGACGAAGTTCTGACAGTTCATACCCTCGTAGTAGTTGTAGTCGTAGTTTCGATCGCACCAGTAAGCAAGCGCGTAGTTGTATGCACGCGAGAAGTCGAGACTTTCCGTACTGTCTGGCGCTATCACGGAGTTGATAATATCTGACATTTTCTGGCAGCACTCATCTCCGAAGCAGCCGTCTACCGTAAGCCCGTATTTGCGCTGGAATTTTTTACAAGTGTCACGGCTGCCGGGGCCATAGGTGCCATCAACATCGATGCTGTATCCAAGCCATCTCATCAGCCTCTGATAAGCCTTAACCACCGATTTGGTGTTGTATTTGCGGTAGTAGGAAAGGTAATATGGATGTGCATTGACCGTGGCAAGGTCGTTGCGGGCGTCGGTAACGGAGTATATCGACGCTGCGCTTGCGCTCACAGTGAGCGAAACTGGCAGATCGTTGGTCGTGGGAATAGAAGCTGTTCCGATCGTAAGTACAGCTGCCAGTGCGACGATGTTTCTGATAAAGTTTTTCATGGTTTTTTCCTCCTATGAATTGTTGACTTCGGCGTTATTGCCTTTTTACTTTCTTATAGATGGGTCGGGAAGTTGGCTGCGACATCATTTCAGTATTTTTTTGAAATTCTGTTCGCTTTCGCCTTACACTCTCTTATAGGGGAGCGTTCATAGACTTGCGACATTTTTTCAAAAAATTCTGTTCGCTTTCGTCTTACATTCTCTTATTGGGGAGCTTTCGTAGGCTTGCGACATTTTTTATAAAAAACGTGACGCAACTTATTTTTTATTCTGTAAGTAACCTACAGAAAAACAAACGGCAGAGGGCTGTCACAACAGGTTTTCTTGGTCTTTATTTGGTCTTTAAAGATACATCAGCTTACAAAAAGCCGTGCAACAGAACCGAAAGGGAAGCGCTGAAAATCCGCATTGTTATGCGATTTGTAGCAGGTTGCACAAAAGTGCTTGAACCGCTATCCAAAACTCCAAGAGATAATCTTTATCCCTTATGGGAGCTTACAAAGCGCTTGTTTATGCGGTTTGTGGCGCTGTGGGACTGCTTGAAACACAGTAAAGTCACAGCCG
>ULRP01006859.1_pt1 | contig 13641 bp, 9 predicted proteins | sample 1955521 | NCBI WGS metagenome assembly ULRP01 (sample SAMEA4835685, study PRJEB28245) | human gut metagenome | biome: gut microbiome; material: fecal sample | place: Denmark | collected 2008
TCCGGCTTTTATTTCAGTTGGGACAAAAGAACAACCGTCTCAACGGATGCAACATTTTCCCTCAAAGCTTCCATAACCTCTTTACTTACTGGAAATGCGTACTTTATCTCCTTTATAGGATTCTTTCCTTCTTCCCATGTTTCCTTTGGATGAAGATGTATCTCCGCTATCATGCTCTCAATAAGTTTACGCTTATCTGCATCATTCATTTTATCAAAAACCTTATCAAAAACCAACAGCATCTTGAATACATTTTCTTTCGTAAGAACATCCTGCTGTGCAGCTTCCTTCTTTTTTTCAGAATCTGTTATCCTATCCTCAATATCATAGATTTCCTCATAAATTTTGTTAAGGCGGTTATTCATATCCTGTCTTTTACGTTCAGCATACTTGTCATCATCATATATAGCATCAATATCTCTTTCCAGATTACTCTTGCTTTTTTCCAGTTTCTTTATAAGCTTGTGATAATTATCCAGTTCCTTATCAATTTCCGAAACATCTGTTTTATGCCCTAGCTGTCCCTGAATATCCTTTGCAAACTGTTTATTTCTCACTAAAAGCTTTGTATATTCAATGACCTCTGCCTCTATCCACTCTGCTGGTATCGTATTCTTCTGGCACTGTCCGAACTTTGATTTTGCATAATGTCCACACTGATACTTAATTTTACGCATAACCTTTCCATCTTTATTTTTCCATTGCACAATATCCGCATACATGGATGAACCGCACATAGGACATTTCAAAATACCAGATAACAAATGCTTTGCATACCTTCCAACTCTAGGATTACCTGTTGTCGTTGTCTCCTGCCTTTTTCTTCTGGCAGCTTCAAATAATTCGTCACTAATAATCGGTTCATGTACCACCTCATCACTCATAATATAATCATCAGATTTTACTCTGCGATATTAGTTTTCTGTTCCATCAATACGCTCCATCTTGGTTCTACCAAATGCAATTCTTCCTGTATACACTGGATTGTCAAGCATCCTCTTAATCTGATGTACACTCCAATCAACAAATTTTCTTCCATGAGAATTTCTTGATGGAAGTCTAGGAATCCCCTGACGATTCAAGTACCCTGCAATCGTAGAATATCCCATACCGCCATTAACAAACTGGTCAAAAACAAGCTTCACAACATCAGCCTCATCTTCTTTGATATTTAATTTACCATCTGCAAGTTCATATCCATATGGAGCAAAACCACCATTCCAGCCGCCCTGCTTTGCCTTTTCTTCTCTTCCAAGCATAGTCTGGGCTAGTATATTTTCTCTCTCCATTTCAGCTACAGCCCCTAAAATGGTTATCATCATTTTTCCCATAGATGTACTGGAATCCAGACCATCTTCCTTACAAATCAGATTGACACCATATCGTTGTATGTATGTGAGGGAATTTAGAATATCCTTTGCATTACGCCCAAATCGTGATAATTTAAACACCAATACATAGTCGGTTTCAACACTTCCTGATGATATCTCATTTAACATTTTTTGAAATACTTCTCTTCCTGTAATAGATTTACCACTTTTACCTGGCTCAACATAAATCTCTGATACAGTCATTCCTTCAAATTCTGCCCACTCTTTTAAGAATCGTTTCTGTCCTTCCAGACTATATCCCTGCACCTGCCTTTCTGAACTTACACGAATATAAATCACACATTTCTTTCCTTTTCTTGTACTATATGTATCTTCCATGCTTACAGCCTCCTATTCTAAAATATCTGGTGCATATTTCTCTACCATCTCTGCCAATGTGTTAATAAAGTAATCATAATTCTGCTGTTGAGTCTGTAATTTGCCACTATTTACTGCCCTTAATGGAAAACTCAACGATGTGTAATAGCTCCGCCTTGATTCTTCTAAGAATGACCATAATAATTCCTCTATGGTAACGTGCCTCCTTTCCTGCCACATCAGGGCATAATAATAGAGCAGTTTTATGACATGCTCAGGTCAAATAAAAAAGACACCAAGATTTCTCCTGATGTCTTAGATACCCCATATATAAGGGGGGTGAGGTTCCGAACTAAGAATTGCTTTTAAGGTTTGATGCTTACTTAGTTCCAAAAATATATATACTTTTTTGCCTATACCGGCGGCTGTAACACAAGGCTACTTTTCAATAGCCATAGATGCAAACAATCGTTATTTTTCATTTAAACTTCGCCATTATTTATTTCGGTATAAATTTATAAGTAACTATTCATCTTATTTCCATACAATATTTTTATGATTATTAACAATATTCTCTCTACCACTATATCACTTGACATTTATCAACGCTCTATTATCTTTGATGCTAATAATCCCAATCGATTTGTTAATTCAGTTTCAAAAGGTCTACATATATCTGGCCATCCAGAATCTGCATGTGTTAACTCATGAATTAATGTTCCCAAAAATTCTTCAACAGATGCAAGCTGACTTCGTAAAATGATAATTCGGTCTTCATTTCTTTCGTATACTCCTAATGAATCGTTTTGCATATCTGGTTGTAATTTTTCAGATATAAAAATCTGTTCAGGAGTCATTTTAGATTCAAAAAATTTTATCGTAGGACTTATCAAATCATATACTTTTCTTTCCTCCTGCGTTAACTCTTCATATGGAACAAAAATATATTCAAATGACTCATTATATTCTTCAACTACCGTACTAATAGTTGAAATAACATTCCCATTTATATCTGACTCATTTTCAATTTTCCTTTTAACAGTATCTGGTATAAATATTGGTTTTTTGCCGCTTTTATAAACCACTTCCAATACAGCACCTGATGTTTCTTCAATCTCCTTAGGGGTAACAAATACAGTCTCCTTACGTGCATTTAATAGCTTTACTGCATATGTTTGAACATCAACCCATTTCATTTCATCACACTGTGTTCCACTACTCATCTGTGACAAATTATCTGTAAATGCTTCTATAACTTCATCCGATTTAACATTCAATAAGATAGTTCTTACCCTATCTGAATAGGCAGTTCTACCAACATTAGTTCTTTCTCGATTAAGTGCCTTTCTCAAGGTGGAATTTAATGATGTTATATTATAGCTAAATAAAAAATTATCTTCTTCTGCCACTTTTATTCCATTAATAAAAATCTCTGCGCTTCCATTGCGAATACTATAAACCTCACCATACTCTGTTTTTTCATATAATTTTAAATTTGCAAACTGTAAAAAAAAGTTCTTTGCATCATTTATATCATTATCAGTACATCCCGAAAGACAGAAATCGGTTCCAATAAAATCTACATTAATTGGTTCATTTATGTATGCATGTAATGTTGTAATATCAGAAAATCCATGTTTTGTAGATTGTCCAATAGTAATATGTCCGTATTTCGAATCAATCACAACACCTATCTTGTGTCTGTCAAATGTAGCTAAAGCATCTTTCAAACCTACACCAAATTTTCCTATCAAACACGGATGACTCAATTTTTCTTCATTTTCATTTTGAGTGAGGTGGATATATTTCAGACCTCTACCATAATCACGAACATGCCAATTATTTCCTTCGTCCTTATATATCTTTATTTCTTGAGTATCCGTTAAAATTTGCTCATCTAAAGCATTTGCTATTATCTCTCTAATAGCATGTGCAACACTCCAATTTTCCAATACTTTTTCAATATTCAAGTCAAATTCTCTTGTTTCCATTGGTAGTTTACCTCCTAATCCTCAGCCAAAACTTTATGTTATTTATTATTTCAACAAATCACCATCAATGTCTCTAATTTAATATACTTATAATTCATAATCAGCATCAAATTTTCCATTTATTAATCTTTGTGTTCCAAAAATGTATTTATTTTTTATATACTCCGCAGTATATTCCATTTCTGGAAACAAATAATTTTTGCTTATCCCTATATTAGACAATTGTCTTAAAATATCTTTCTTTACTTTTTTAGGAATGATAACTTCTGTAAAATTCATTTGATATTGTTGTTTCGATAAACGTTTCAATGTTGGATGTAATTTAAATATAGATTTTTCACTTCCGTAGTGCTTCCTATAATACTCTTCTCCCTCTAAAATTAGATATGCAGCTTCTTCATCTGATATACAAGTATCCTTTTCTACATCAACTATGCTATTCGCAAAAAGCATAAAAACAGAACTTTGTCTTTTTTCTCTTTCTGTAATATAACTTGGGGTTTTGAAAAACAAAGAATTTGGTACATATACCATTCCTAAATATGTATACAAATTACCTGGGTTCTCTTCCAACCAACTCAATAAAAAACTTTGGTCATGGGCTTTATATATCAAATCTCTATATTCATCCAACCCATCATATAGATTTTTTCTTGGCAAAGCAACTATCACTTTTCCATCTTTTTCCTTTTGCTGAATATCACTACACGAAAAATATAGCGACACTAGGGGATTTGACGTAAAATCTAACAACCTTGTAGGTAAACCATAATGTTGCATTTTGGCAATTATTTCAAAATCATCTTTTACGTCAAATTCCGAGGGGTATGCTTTTTTAAATTCTTCAATCATAACAGGCTCATAAAACTCTAAGTCATTAACCGCTAAACTAGGCAATAATTCCCATTCACTATTTGAAACGCCTCTATAATAAAATTCTTTAAACACTGCATTCCTGTCTTTTTCTTTTTCATTCTGCAAGATATCTATGATTTTGAGATAATCATAAATATTATCTATTTCAAAATTATTATTTTTCTTATTATAAAATGGTTTCAATTTATCTTTTTTTAATTTTTCCACATAATCTTTCAAATATACTGATATTTCCATTATTACCTCTTATCTTATTACCATTTATATCTCATTAAAGTATCTCAACGCATCCTTAATATACTCCACCTTCTCCTGCGGACACTGCTTCACTTCTGGATTTTCCTTCTTGGACTTATTATAATTCTCGCCCATATCCAGACCACACATCCGCTTCACCTGTGCAATATAAGAAGTATGCACATTCGCACCATACTTGTCCTTCACATATTCCTTAATCTTTGAATAAGTAGCCTTTTCTTGTGGGGTATAATTACTCTCTTCATCAGGCTTCATTATAACCTCAATCTTAGGTGTATCTTTTTTGAGGGATAATTTGACAACCGTCTCCACATGCACACTCATCGGAAACATATCAACCGGTCTGACTTTTTGGAGTGTATAGCCGCCATCCACTAAAATGCGGAGGTCACGGGCAAGTGTTGCGCTGTCACAGCTGACGTAAACAATGCGGTCAGGCTGCATCTTAAGCATCGTATCGAGACACTTCTCATCACAGCCCTTTCGCGGCGGATCCACCACGATCACGTCAGGATTCGCCATATCGCTCTCTTCCTGACTATGCTTGGCATACCAGTCCGGTAATACCTCCTCTGCTTTTCCAACAAAGAATGTAGCATTTTCCATATGGTTCAGGGCAGCATTTTTTCTGGCATCTTCGATCGCCTGTGGTACAATCTCTACACCATAGACCGCTTTTGCCTTCTGCGCCAGAAATAAGGAGATCGTTCCGATCCCACAGTACAGATCCCAGACAGTTTCTTTTCCCTGTAGGTCAGCATAGGCTAACGCTGTTCCATACAGCTTCTTTGTCTGCACCGGATTGACCTGAAAAAAGGAAAGCGGTGAAATCTGAAATGCCACGTCTCCGATATAATCAGTAATATATGGCTTACCATAGAGAAGTCTGATTTCCTTTCCCATGATAACATTTGTATTTTCCTGATTGACACTGAGAGAGATGGATACGATCTGTTTTTCCGGCTCTTCTTCATGCTTCTCTTCCATCCCGTCAGCATTTTTCTGTGTGCCATCAGATTCTTTCATATTCTCACACAGCTTCAACTTTGTAAGTGAAGATATCAGCTCCTGCTCATGCGGCAGTTTCTTTCCATTGATCACAAGACAGACCATGATCTCCCCTGTCGTAAAGCCTGTCCGGATGAGTACATGGCGCACCAGTCCTCTGCCGCTTTCTTCCTGATAAGCAGAGATCTGATACCGTTTCATAAAAGCAAGGATTTCCCGTAAGATCACACCATCCGTTTCTGCACCGATACAACAGTCTGTGCCCGGAATGATCGAATGTGTCCTGCCGGCGTAAAAGCCCGCAACCGGATTACCATCTTTATCTACGCCGATCGGATATTGTGCCTTATTACGATAATGATACGGATCGTCCATTCCGACAATAGGCTCCATCACGCTTTCAATCTCTTCTGCCGCAAAGCCACCGATGCGCTGCAGATTGCCAAATACTTTCTGCTGCTTGATCTGAAGCTGTTTGTCATAGGCAACTGCCTGCAGCTGACAGCCGCCGCACGGCTTGTAGATCGGACAGCGCGGCTCTATGCGAAAAGGAGAAGGTACAAGTACCTTCTCACATCTTGCATATGCATAATTCTTTTTTACTTTTGTCAGAAGTGCCAGAACTTTGTCGCCCTGCACCGCATCTTTTACAAAGAGTGTGAATCCGTCGATCTTTCCGATGCCTTCGCCGGAAACACCGGTGTCTGTGATCTCGATTTCGACCTGACTGTTTTTCTTATATTCCATATATGCTCCTGTTTCTATCCTTCCCGCACGTTCCATATTCACATATGCCTCTGCCCGGCTTACTTAGCCGGCATCACAACAATTTTGTTGCTCTGACATTTGTTTCCAGCAGCCTGTTGTATCCCAGCCAGCCTGTCTCGGATGTAGACTCCAGAAGCTCTGTAAAGGTTTCCAGCTTTGCATCCGTATTATCCGCAAAGTTCAGTGCAACCGCTTCCATCAGTGCAGGTTTTTTCGGAGAACCGTATTCCAGCTCGCCGTGATGCGCCAAAATGCAGTGCTTCAGTTCATTTAACAGATCAATCGGGAATCCGTCGATCCGCGCAGCCTTTTCTCCTGTCATTTCACAGCCCATTACAATATGTCCGAGCAGGTTACCAATGTCTGTGTAGTCATTTTCCGGGAAACTGGAAAGCTCCTTCACCTTACCGATATCATGCAGCATTGCGGCTGTCAGAAGCAGATCGCGCTTGAGCATCGGATAAGCGCCGCAGTAGTAGTCACACAGCTTTGTCACACTGAGCGTATGCTCCAGTAAGCCACCGACAAATCCATGATGTACGGTTTTGGCGGCTGAAGAATTCCGGAATGCCTTCACAAAATCCTCGTCCTCTACAAAGAAACTCTGCAGAAGTGCCTTTAAATATGTATTTTCGATGCTATCAATAAGCTTCGTCAGCTCATGCATCATCTGGTCGATATCCTTCTTGCTGACCGGCAGATAGTTAGCCGGATCATACTCGCCCTCCTGACAACGACGCAGACGCTTTACATTGATCTGGTTTGCGCCCTGGAAAGATGTTACCTCACCATAAACCTCGATATAATCCAGTGCATCATAATCACCGATCCCCATACTGTTCGGATCCCAGATCTTTGCGTCGATCGTGCCTGTTTTGTCCTGCAGCACAGCAGTTTCGTATGGCTTACCATTTTTGGTAGTTGCCAGCTGCTTATGCTTGCAAAGATAAATGTCTGATACTCTGTCGCCTTCTTTATAATCCTGAATAAATTTCATTTTTCCGCTCCTATTCTGCTTCTTCCGCTGTAATTTCCAGTATCACTTCTTTATATTCTGTTCCGTCAAACCGCATGACTGTCATTTCCACAACATTTTGCGGAGACAGAGACATGATCACCGCTCTGTATTCCTTATAAGAGGAGATCAGATGATCTCCGATCTTGGTAATGATATCTCCATTGGAAACACCCGCACGCATCGCCGGTGACTGTGAGACAACTTCCGTCACATAAGCACCATATGGCACATTCATCTCCTTATGGGCATCATCCGTTACATCGACGCCCTTGATACCAAAGTAAGCTCTTTTCTCATTATTGGACAGCTTTGCAATAAGCGTCTTAATATCCGATATGCCAAAGACCGTAAGCGGCTGTCCGCTGACACTGCCTGCCATAACGCCAAGCACCTTTCCTTCCAGATTGATCAGGACACCACTCGGTGCTGTGCCCGTATTCAGATCCGTCGTCAACAGATTGTACGATGCATCTGTCAGATTCAACCTGCCCTTATTGGCTGTGATCATACCATAGCTGACAGAGCCATAGGTTCCCTGCGGTGCACCGATCGCGATCACCGGCTGACCAACAATCGCATCATCTCCCGAAATGCCCAGCTCAGCGATCCTGATCTCCTCCATCGTTGTGGAATGGATCTCATCTTTGGAAACCGCAAGGATCGTAAGTCCCGTCTGGCTGTCCTTCTGCTTGATATGCGCTTCTGTCATCTGCTTATCACAAAATCTGACATAGTACTGGCTTGCATTTCCCATCGATCCTGTATCCGCCAGGATCAGAAGTTCCGCCGTATTGTCCGCCAGGATCAGCCCCGCGGTCGTATTTTCATTTTCAAACGTTCCCTGCAGCCAGTCCTGCATTTCCGAAATCCCGATCACGGAAACCATAAAATCCATGGAATCCTGCGCATAGGCGTAGAGATCCTGATACAGCTCTTTATACTGATCGATCCCAAATGCAGTCGTGGCAGACTGGATCGCTTCTTCCTTGGCTTCCTCCACCGCTGCCTCCTGCCTTTGCACTTCCTGCCTGGCAACGCTCTCCTCCGTTAAAAGCTCCTGTGGCTTTACCTCTTTCTTTTCCTCCGGGAATTCTACCTTGGATATCTTTTCCGGATTGAGCACATTGTTGATGACCGGCTCGATCAGAAGAAAGGTAACACACGCCACCAGACCGAATACCACAGCAAGTGCGGCTGTCAGAACGGTTCTGCGCAGAAGCTTTTTCTTGTTGACCGGCTTTTTCTTTATCGTTTCATGCACAAATTCATACTCTTTGTCTTCCATTTACCACTCTTCTCCTTAGCTGTTACCAGCTTTCAGTATATCATTTTAAGGGTATTTCCACAAGAATCCTTGCATAGTAATTTTGCCCTACCTGTGTTATACTTTGTGGATAAGGAGGCTATTATGAACCAGAAAGCATTACACACTCTTGAATATGATAAGATCATACGTTTATTGATAGATAAAGCAACCTCAGATCCGGGGCGAAGAATGTGCGAAAATCTGCAGCCGGGCAACTCCATTTCGCAGATTGATCTGCGTCAGGAACAGACCGCAGCAGCACTTGACCGCCTGTTCAAAAAAGGCAGTATTTCTTTTGGAAACAATCATGATTTTTCCTATGCCTGCAAGCACCTTGCCATCGGCGGTTCTTTAAGCTGCACAGAGCTTCTGCAGATCGCCGGGCAGCTTGAAAATATTACGCGCATCAAAAGCTACGGTCGTATGGAAAAGGAATATACCGACTGTCTTTCCGCTTTTTTTGATGAACTGGAGCCGCTGACGAACATCCAGACAGAGATCCGCCGCTGCATCATCGCAGAGGATGAATATGCGGATGATGCCAGCTCCACGCTCCGTCAGATCCGCCGTCAGCTTGCTTCTACCGGTGAAAAGATCCATTCCCAGCTTCTTTCCATGGTAAACGGAAGCTACCGCACCTATCTGCAGGACGCAGTGATCACTATGCGGAATAACCGGTATTGTCTGCCTGTCAAAGCAGAATGTAAGGGGCAGGTTCCGGGTATGGTGCACGAAAGATCCCAGACAGGTTCCACACTTTTTATCGAGCCTGCAGCAGTAGTGGATCTGAACAATAAAATAAAAGAGCTTGAGCAGCAGGAGGCTGAAGAGATCGAAGTGATCCTTGCTATGCTTTCCGCCTCTCTTGCCGAGCATGCAGATACCATTCTCCGAAATGGGGAACTGATGACAATTCTCGATTTTGTCTTTGCCAAAGCAGAGCTTGCCATGGATATGAATGCAACAAGACCTGTTCTGAATGAAAAGGGAATCCTGCGGCTGCGCAAGGCGCGTCATCCGCTCCTCAAAAAGGACAGCGTTGTACCGATCGACATTCATCTGGGAGATAGCTTCAAGCAACTGATCATCACGGGTCCGAATACCGGCGGTAAGACAGTTTCCCTGAAAACAGCCGGACTTCTATGTCTGATGGCACAGGCAGGACTGCATATTCCGGCTCTCGACCGGAGCGAGATCTGTGTATTCCGTGAGATTTTCGCGGATATCGGGGATGAACAAAGTATTGAACAGAGCTTATCCACCTTCTCCTCTCATATGACAAACATTGTCCACATTATGAAGGAGGCTGACAACCATTCCCTGTGTCTGTTTGATGAGCTTTGCGCCGGAACAGATCCGACAGAAGGTGCTGCCCTTGCGATCGCGATTCTCTCCACCCTGCAGGCGCGTGGCTGCTTTACAATGGCAACCACCCACTACAGTGAGATCAAGATCTATGCCCTCTCTACAGACGGCGTAGAAAATGCCTGCTGTGAATTTGATGTAGAAAAATTAGCTCCAACTTACCATTTGCTGATTGGCGTTCCGGGCAAGAGTAATGCCTTTGCGATCTCCGAAAAGCTGGGACTTTCCGATAAGATCATAGAAAAAGCACGTCAGCAGATCAGCAGTGAGCAGGAAAGCTTTGAAGATGTCCTGTCCTCTCTGGAAACAAGGCGTGTCCAATTGGAACGCGAAAGAGCCGATTTCGATGAACAGAAGCAGAAGCTGGAAAACAGACTTGCCGATCTGACCAGAAGGGAAGAAAAACTGCAATCCCAGAAGGACGATATTTTGCGAAATGCCAACGAACAGGCAAGAGATATTTTACGAGATGCCAAGAAAGTGGCAGATGAGACGATCCGCTCCTTCCAGAAATTCGATGACAACAGTTCCATGAAGGAAATGGAACAGAAACGTACCAAGGTGCGTGAGAAGATTTCCGAAAAGGATTCCAAACTGACGCTGAAAGCTCCCAAAGCTCCGAAAGGCTCCAAGGTAAAAGCAACAGAGCTGCATTTAGGCGACCGCGTCAAGGTACTTTCCATGAATCTGCGCGGAACCGTCAGTTCCAAGCCCGATGCTAAAGGTTACTTATTCGTACAATGCGGCATTATCCGTTCCAAGGTGCATATCAGTGATCTTGTGCTGATCCCCGAAGATGATATCACGGCAAGTACGATCTCCCACTCCAGCTATGGCAAGATCACGATGGCAAAATCTGCCAATGTCCGTACAGAGATCAATCTGCTCGGTAAAACAGTGGACGAAGCGCTGAACGCACTTGATAAATATTTAGACGACGCTTACATGGCACATATTCCTTCCGTCCGTATCGTGCACGGAAAAGGAACCGGTGCTCTCCGTAACGCAGTACAGACACATTTACGTGCACTTCCTTATGTTGCATCCTTCCGACTCGGTGAATACGGCGAAGGTGATGCAGGCGTTACGATCGCTACTTTTAAATAGAAAGGGGTTTTACTATGGTTGCAAAACAGAAAATACTGATCGTGGATGATGATGAAAATATCGCAGAGCTGATCTCCTTATATCTGACAAAAGAGTGCTTTGAGACTATGATCGTTTATGACGGTGAATCCGCACTTTCCAGCTTTGAGACCTTCCAGCCCAATCTGATCCTGCTCGATCTGATGCTTCCGGGCATTGACGGTTATCAGGTATGTCGCGAGATCCGCACCACTTCCAGCGTTCCGATCATCATGCTGTCCGCCAAAGGCGAAGTATTTGACAAGGTACTCGGTCTGGAACTTGGCGCCGACGATTATATGGAAAAACCGTTTGATACAAAGGAGCTGGTTGCCAGAGTCAAAGCAGTTCTCAGACGTTTCAAATCAGGAAGTGTTCCGGCGGAAGCAAATGCCAATACGAAAAAGGTCGAATACCCGGATCTGACGATCAACCTGACAAATTATTCTGTTATTTACCGCGGAAAAACGGTGGAGATGCCACCAAAAGAGCTGGAGCTCTTATACTTCCTCGCATCTTCTCCCAATCAGGTATTTACAAGAGAACAGCTTCTCGACCAGATCTGGGGCTATGAATATATCGGCGATACCAGAACAGTTGACGTTCACATTAAGAGACTTCGTGAAAAAATAAGCGATCACCCGAACTGGCATTTATCAACAGTATGGGGAATCGGTTACAAATTTGAAGTCACGAGAGAATAAGGGAGCATCCATGAAGAAAACGCTTTATCTGAAATTTGTTCTGGCGTATGTTATCTTTGGATTTTTCAGCTTTATTGTGGTAGCAACCTTCTCCTCTTCTCTTATCAATGAAAGAGTCAAAAATGAAAATGCCGAATCACTTTACGCAGAAGCATCCATGGTATCAAAAACATATGCCGCCGAGCTTTACAACAATGAAATTACCATTGAATCTGCCTATCATCAGCTACATGCACTCGGAACATATTTGTCGTCTACAATATGGCTTGTAAATCCTTCCGGAACAGTACTGGTTAATTCCGATAAACAGCCGGATGTGGCAAATCCACAGATCATTGACAATTTTACACCATCTATCACCGCTGATTCCTACTATACGACCGGTGATTTTTTTGGAGAATATGAACAGAATATGCTGATCATTTTCAGCCCGATCACATCCAATTATAAGATCCAGGGATATGTGATCATTGCAAAGCCGGTTTCACTCTTAAATGAGCAGGGAAACGGCTATCTGACGATCATGTATATCACCATGGTGCTGTTGCTTTTACTTTCCTTGATCATCCTTCTGTTTTTTACGGAAATGTTTTATATTCCGCTGCGCAAGGTCATTTATGCCACAGAGCAGTATGCCAGCGGTAACATGCACTATGAATTTACCGTTGAAAGCAGTGATGAAATGGGCTATCTTGCCGGAACGCTGAACTATATGGCAAGCGAGATCGCCAGATCGGAAGACAACCAGAAGAAATTTGTTGCAAATGTTTCCCACGACTTCCGCTCTCCGCTGACTTCAATCAAGGGTTACCTCGAAGCAATGCTCGACGGGACGATCCCACCGGAAATGCACGAAAAGTATCTGCACATCGTATTAAATGAAACAGAACGTCTGACCAAGCTGACAAACAGTCTGCTGCAGCTTAACAACTTAAATACAAAGGGAATGGTGCTGGAAAAATCTGTATTTGATATGAATCAGGTGATTCGCGATACGGTCGCAACCTTTGAGGGTTCCTGCGAGCAGCGGCAGATCAGCATTGCTCTCACTTTGACAGGAAATGTCATGCATGTGGTGGGCGACAAAAGCAAGATCCAGCAGGTTTTATACAATCTGCTCGATAATGCCATCAAGTTTTCCCACAATAACTCTACGATCACGATCGAAACAAGAGAAAAGAAAAATAAGCTGTTTGTTTCCGTTAAAGATACAGGAATCGGAATTCCAAAAGACAGTCTCAACCTGATCTTTGACCGTTTTTACAAAACCGATCTTTCCCGTGGCAAGGACAAGAAAGGAACCGGTCTCGGTCTGAGTATTGCCAAGGAGATCATTCATTCCCACGGCGAAAACATCAATGTCATCAGTACGGAAGGGGTCGGTACGGAATTTATCTTCACGATCGCCCGCGCAGAGGATGATGACGAGGATGAGGATGAGGATGAGGAAATGACTGAAGATAAATAACAGTTAAAAAGGAGCTCGCATAGAAAGAGTGTGTAAATAATTCTGTGTAAACTAAATACGTGATAT
>ULRP01028786.1_pt1 | contig 13622 bp, 13 predicted proteins | sample 1955521 | NCBI WGS metagenome assembly ULRP01 (sample SAMEA4835685, study PRJEB28245) | human gut metagenome | biome: gut microbiome; material: fecal sample | place: Denmark | collected 2008
TTCAAAGACGACGGTGTAATACTTCCGGGAAGCATGTTTCAGGTCGTCGGCCACAAATTCGGAAACAATCCTGCCGTCCTTGATGATGGCAATTCTGTCACAGGTGGAGTCTATCTCGGAGAAAATGTGACTTGAAAGCAGAATGGTCTTGCCGCGGCTTTTCTCATCATGAATAAAGCGAATGAAATTTTCCTGCATAACGGGATCGAGGCCGCTTGTCGGCTCATCGAGGATGAGGACATCGGGATCGGACATAAACGCCGCAACAATCGCCAGTTTCCGTTTGACGCCGAGACTCATACGCTTTGTGTCGCCGCGAAGGACATTATCCTCCAGCGAAAACAAGTCGCGCATATAGTTCAACCGTTCCTCGTTATGGATTTTTTGCAGATTCTGCATCATGCGGAGAAATTCCCAACCCGTCAGTCCCGCGGGAAGCGCAATCTCGCCGGGAATATAGCCGACGCGGTTCAGCACCTCAGGATAACTTTTGAAAGTTTCTTTTCCGAGAATTTGCGTACTGCCGCTGTCCGGCTTTGAAAACCCCATCAGATGACGGATCGTTGTCGATTTTCCGGCGCCGTTCGGGCCGAGGAAACCGAACACTTCGCCTTTGTCCACATGCAGACTGACATCGAAAACGCCGCGTCCGCTGCCGTAATCTTTTGTCAGGTTACTGACTTCAATGATGTGCATGCTATCACTCCTTTTTTCTTATTCGGTTTCTGAACCGTTTTTTGCATGAACACTGTTGACATTTTTACGTTGTTGAATTATAATATAAAAAAACGGAAAAGAGAAGTACAGGATAATAACCACTGTTCAAATGTGAACAGTGTGCATTGTTTTGTATAAAAAAGAGCCGATGAAAGCCAAAAATCTTAATAATTCTTCAAAAAAAACACAAACATTATTAAAAAAAGTGTTTGCGGAGATGCTTTCCGAGAAAAAAGAGATCGGAAAAATCTCGGTAAGCGAACTTTGTGCCCGCGCCGATGTCAGTCGCGGCGCGTTCTATTCTCATTACGATGACATCTACAGCGTGGCGGAAGATTACGAAAACGAACTGATAGACCGTTTTTTCGACAATGCGCGTCTTTTGTCTCCTACGGACTTTGAACAGTTCATTGACGTTTTCTTTGAATATATAAGGAAGAATAACGACAACTACAAACTGCTTTGCAAATCGAACGATTTTCTTTTTGCCGCCAAAAAACTGACTTCGATCGCGTCGGGAAAACTCCTGGAATTATGCAACAACGATAACCGCGTCATAAACAAAACCTATCTTGAACCGGAAATCAATATTTTCGTCGAAGGACTTCTTTGCGAATATGTGAAGTATTGCCGCGGCTATTCCACGCTCGCCCTCTCCGACCTCTATGACTACACGAAGTTCTGGGCAAGGAATTTCAGCGAACGGCGCGTTTTGAAAAATAACGACGCTGTTTCGTAAAGCCGTCCGGCGGTTGCGTTCCGCGAACCGCATTTCCGCATTCGCGCGCGCCGATGCCGGCTTGTTTTTCACCTGCCGCTCATAACCCCTGTCCGAAAAATGATCCCGCGTATTCATACGGAAGTTCTCTCGCTTCCGCAGGGTGTATATGCACATACGCCGCCGGAAGACGGGTGCAGGGGAAAGCGCAGAGAATACGGATTTACGCAAAAAGATACGCCGCCGCGTTCGGAAAAAATGTTGCGGAACCGATGGCGCACGACTTCGCCGTCCCGTCCCGGACAGCAAAAATCCGTATAAGCATATGCATCCGACAGACCGAATCTGCGCAATGAAAAAAACGCATTGTTTGTAAACTATGCGTTACATAATATGCTTTTGCGATATATTCAGCGATCGGCTCTTCCGCACCGTCGCTTCCCGAACGGTCCGATACCGCCCCGTACATATCCGACGGCATCGGCATATTTTCTCCGGCGCCCGCCGATCTTTTTCGGCGTTCGTGAAATTATGTAAAGTACAGACCATATCAAAAGTAAAAGGCAGGACAGCAAAAACTGTCCTGCCTTTTACGGGTCATCTTTCCGTATCAATAAAACTGTGTAATATTGGAGACCGTCGTCGTGTTATTATCGGTGCTGTGCACAATAACGGCGACAGAAAGGGCGATGGCGATCACGGCCACTACGCATATGCTGACGGCGATTACTGTGTATATACCCGTGCGCCTCTTGAGTTTGTTTACGTCTGCGCGCGCATAGAAGCTCTCGGCCACTTCTTTCGGCGTTCCGAACTCTTCATACAGCATCTCGATCGTCAGATATTCGTCATCGTCATAAGTATCGCGCAATATATTTTTCAGTTCTGCACAGATAGCCCATCTTTTTGTCAGTCTCCCTGTCAGATATTTTTTGATTTCCCGTATATAACGGTTGATTACTGTTTTTGCCATCATCCATCCCTCGTTTTCCGTTTTATATTCTGAAAATGTCACAACATAGCAGTCGACAAAAAATCATCACTTTCAAAGATTCCGTTTTTCACGGTTCATGTTGCATTTTGTCGTTTTTTCCGGCATACTTTTCATGGACGCCCCCTATGCCGTCCGTATGCGCTTTATCGACTCTTTACGACAATATCTTTCTATGCATATTGTAGCACTCCGAAATGGAATAATCAACTGGTATTGTAAAAAAATATGTAAAAATTGTTATTTCCCGGTGTGATTCCTCCACTTTCCTGTCAAAATCCCGCTTTTACGGCGCCCATATCGCCTTTTTATGCCACCGATTGCAATCATACCGACGAAAAGTCGCATAAATCATCGACCATATGTCGACCGGCATCACGGAAAAGCGCCGAAACGAAAACGTCGGCCGATGGAATACAGCGATGAAAAGAAAAATGATGTAAAAATTGGCGGCAATCTCTTGACAAATAAATTTTCATATGATATACTGTACGGGTACATGAAAAACATGTAGCGGGGTGTGGCTCAGTTTGGTAGAGCGCTTGGTTCGGGACCAAGAGGCCGCTGGTTCGAATCCAGTCACTCCGACCATAAATAAAAATCCGGGCACTTTTCTTTATCGGAAAGTGCCCGGATTTTTTACGTTGACATCCGTCGACGTGCGGCATCGCCCGTTCGGTTTTCCGGGCGGGGGAAAAACGCCGCGGTCGGAACCGATGCCGGCGCGCTTTATTCCGCGCCGGCCGGAGAGGTCGCAAAGTTCAGCGATTTCACCCATGTCCGAATTCCGTCCGTATCGTTTCTTGTAAACCGCTTTCCTTCTATAACCGTCGCGCCGCCCGCATTGGAACGAATATCCGCCATACTGCCGGAAATCGGACTGGATGCCGCCGTACAGAAAGTATAAATGGTTTTTCCGGAAAGATCATAAGCATTCAGGAAAGAGAGTACCGGCATAGGAGCCGTTCCCCACCAGATCGGAAAACCGAGAAAAATCACATCATATTCCGCAATCTCCTCTTTTGACAGATAGGTTTTCAATTCCGGACGGGAGTCCTTTTCCTTCTCGGCCTTGGCCACTTCCGTTGTCGGGGTATATTCGTTCGGATATGGCTCTTTACGTTCGATTTCAAAGATATCCGCGCCGGTCAGTGACCGGATCTCTTTTGCCACGCTTTCCGTCGTATTTGTTTTTGAAAAATAGGCCACAAGGATCTTACCGTTTGCTCCGAAATCGGCGCCGGCGTCCGCTCCGCTGTCATCCGGAGGCGTCATGTTCCCCGGCAGGGAATCTATACTCCCGTCACCGCATGCCGCAAACGAAAAAATCATAACGACGCCGAGAAAAAGCGCTATCAGTTTTTTCATCTTTCTTCTTACCAATTCTTTGTTTCTTTTCTGTGGTCGCTGTTGTGTTTACGCTCCTCTACCATGTTCGCAAACCATTCCACCATCCGGGGATCGGTATGCGAGAAAAAGGAACTCTGTTTTTTATCCAATGCGGCGATTTTTTTCATATCGTCGTCGGAAAGCACAAAATCGAACACGTCAAAGTTCTGCTCCATTCTTTCCTTATGGACGGACTTCGGAATCACCACAATCCCGCGCTGAAGTTCCCAGCGGAGAATGATCTGCGCCGATGTTTTGCCATACTTTTTCCCGATCTCCGTAAGCGTCGGTTCTTCAAACATACCGCCTCTGCCTTCACCGAAAGGCGCCCATGCTTCATGCTGTACTCCGTATTTTTTCATCCATTCCTGCGCTTCGATCTGCTGATTGTGCGGATGGGTTTCCACCTGATTAACCATCGGCCTTACGCGGGAAAAGGAGCAAATGTCCACAAGACGGTCGGGATAGAAATTGGAAACGCCGATGGCTTTGATAACCCCTTCAGCATACAGGTCTTCCAAGGCTCTCCATGCACCGTAATAATCGGAAAACGGTTGGTGAAGCAACATAAGATCGATATAATTTGTTTTGAGTTTGCGCATGGATTCAAGCACCGATTTTCTCGTTTCATCGTAACCGTAATGTTCCACCCACACCTTTGTGGTAAGAAAAATATCTTCGCGGGGAATCCCCGACTTTGCCAATGCGTTTCCCACCTCTTCTTCATTGAAGTAGCTTTGCGCCGTGTCGATATGACGATAGCCGACATCAAGGGCGTCGAGAACGCAACGTTCACATGCATCCTTGTCCACCTGATAAACGCCGTATCCGAGTTGCGGCATTTTTATACCGTTCGATAAAGTAACGTATTGCATATTGTTAAAAACCTCCGTTTTCCTTTTGTGTCTTTATTATACGCCCGATAATAAACAAAGGGAAGCGCAAAAAAGTTGATTGTCTTAACAAAAAGTTAAAGCAATCAACTTTTTACAGTTGCGTTATTGATATATTTGGCTTAATTTTGTTTATTTATAATAGAATCCACGGCATTTATAAATTGCCGAACATGTTTTGAAGGTTCGGGCGAATACATGATTCCGTACGGCACGGTAACGGATACTTCAGCGGGAACGATCCGCAGGAGAGGATGAGCGTTTTCCCACCCCTTGATTGCGATGATCGGCAGATTCTCTTTGGCGGCGGTATTGAATGCGGACAAACTGAACAGCGGAAAGTCGATGATTCTTACGCCTTGATCTTCGTAAACTTTTCGGAGTTCGTCGATATAGCAATTCCAACCGCGATGAATGAACATAACGCCCGTCGTTTTCAGATCCTGCGGTGACACAGAATTCTTTGTTGCCAACGCACCTGTCAACGGCACCGCGAACGAAACCCGTTTATCCTCCAGATGAAGTACCTGAAAATTTCGTTCCTTCATTAAGTTCAGGTCGTAAATGCCCGCAATAACGTCGATTTGCTTTCCGAGATTTCTTAACCCCTCTCGTGCATTTTCAAACGTGTTTTCAAAGGGGATCAGTTCCACTTTCAGGTTCGGGGCAATATTCTGAATTTCCGCCCATATATCGAGAATAAAATTTGCCGGCGTCATGACCGAAGTGCCGATGCGAATGGAACGTTGATTTTCTTTTCTGTCGATCTCCTTTGCTTTTTCCAGAGTCCGCGCCGCATAATCAACAAGATATTTGGCGTCGCTTAACACGCTTACGCCCGCTTCCGTCAGAAAAAGACCGCGGTTTGTACGTCTGAAAAGAACAACGCCGAGTCTTTTTTCCAACGCGTCGATCTGTTTCATGACGGCGGTAGGTGAAATAAACATCGCTTCCGCTGTTTTTGAAAAACTGCCGTTTTCGGCCACGGATATAAAAGTCAAAAGTTGCGGACTTATCATATAAAACCTCATATCGCATTAACTTTTTATATATGATAGCATATTTTTCGGATAATTACAAGCGACGTCGTAACAACTGATTTTACCTGAATCAAAAAGCCGTTCTTTATTTTGCTTCTGACGGCCTGTGCGGCACCGTCCCATGAGTTCAATCCGGGAACCGGTCTTTCCGTATATGCAAAATGCCTGCCGCTTCTGGTTGTTTTCCGGCTTTCCTTTGGTGTATAAAAACCCGGACGTAAAAAACGTCCGGGTTTTATTCTGCCGTCCGCGGACATAACGTCATGCGGCGCGGCTGATTACTCTATAATTGTACAGTCTCCGAGTATCTCCGGTCTTTTTGCAAGGGAATCGTTTTCCGAAAGCGTACGGATGACGCGGCAGGGATTTCCCGCGGCAAAACTGTTTGCGGGAATGGATTTGGTCACAACGCTCCCGGCGCCGATAACGCAGTTTTCACCTATCGTCACTCCGGGAAGAATGGTCACATTGGCGCATATCCAGCAACCGTTGCCGATATGCACGGGTTTTGCCCAGCACAGACGTCTTGCCTCACCGTCGGGACACATGAGTTTTTTCCGTTCATCGGCCAACATAGGGTGAAGCGGCGTGACAATGGTGACATTCGGACCGAAGTCACAGTTTTCGCCGATTTCGACCTCCGTATCGTCCTGACAGGTAAAATTGAAATTGAAAAAAGTATTTTTGCCTATTTTCGTATGAACTCCGTAATGAAACCGGATCGGACCGTTGAACGAAACGCCGTCGTTCAGTTCGCCGAGCAACTCTTTCAGCACTTCTTTTCTTTCTTCGGGCTGATATTCCGTCAACGCATTGTATTTCTGATTCAACGCATGCGCTTTTTTCTTGATATTGACGCGCCACTCCTCGTTCGGAAAAAACAGTTCACCGTGTCCGTTACCGTTCATAAGAACAACCTCCGCATATACATTCTGAAATATACCGACAGGTATACAGCCGTATCCACCGTGCGGACATGCAACGGGATCTTCCGGTCACCCACATTGTACACGCATCTATGCTTTTTGTCAAGAGCGAATGGCGCGGATAAAAAGTCCGCGTATGTCGGCATATATAAGTCCCCGCAATCCTGCCGCTCATCGTTTTTCTCCGCGCGGCATGTCCGTTTTCCGCTTTTATCCGGCGGGGATATGCGGAGAGCCGTCGCCGGAAACGTCGAAAAGGGGCTTTCCTTATTCCCATCGGGTGACGGGCGCACTCTCCTTTGAAATTCCCGGAACGGCCTTATTTTTCCCGATGGTCAAAACCCATCTGTGGTCAAATCTGACCGTTGTCCCCTCTGTGTACGGCGCAAATCCGGTCTTCCTGCCGCCGGCAAGTTCCTCGTCCATAAGCGCCTTGATTTCTTTCTGTACAGAAACCGGCGTTGCGGTATGATCCAGCCAGTTCTGAAGAATCATCGGCATTTTGACGGTTTCACAGCAGGACACGGAAAGATCGTGCTTACGATACAGTTCCAGCATTTCTGCGCGGCTGAGGTTGCGTACATGGGACGGGTCGCGGAGTCTTTCGATTTTATCTTCCGTCTCCCGCAGGGAATCTTCCGCCGCCTCCATGTCGATCAGCACGAGCTTCCCGCCCGGTCTCAATACACGCCGCATCTCGGAAAACGGCATTTCCGCATCGGGGAAATGATGAAATGCCAACCGGGAAAGGACAATATCAAACCGGTTATCGGGAAACGGCAATTCCGCGGCGTCACCGACAACAAATTCTATATTACAGAGGCGTTCTTTTTCCGCCTCCGTTCTGCCGACAGAAAGCATGGCGGGCGTCATGTCGAGACAGGTCACACTGCCCGCATAGGGAGCGATTGCCCGCCCGCAGGCGCAGGTTCCAGCCGCAACCTCCAATACGTTGTCCGTTTTTGCCGGTGCGATCTTCGATACGGCATAGTCCAGATATTCTTTTTGGGAAAAATTCATCCGGTTGCTTTCAAATCCGCTTGCCTGCTGCGTAAATGCCCTGCGTATCTCGGTCTGATTCCATGATTTCATATCACAGCGCCGTCCCTTTCTTCGGAACAAACAGACGGCTCATGTCTGCATGCTCCAACTCTAATAACGCGGTTTTCCTGTCTATTCCCCCCGCATATCCCGTGAGGCTCCCGCCGGTTCCGACTACCCGATGGCAGGGAATGAAGACCGAAATTTCGTTGTGTCCGACGGCGCCGCCGACCGCCTGCGCGGACATTTTTGGAAGTCCCTGTTGTGCGGCGATCTGCCGGGAAATCTCACCGTAAGTCACGGTTTTGCCGTACGGAATTTCCAGCAGGATCGCCCACCCCGCCTGCCGGAACGGCGATCCTATCGGATGAAGCGGCGGTGTAAAATCCGGCTCTTTTCCACTGAAATAGATATTGAGCCAGCGGACGGCCGCGGAAAGGACGGGCGTCTCCTGTTCGATATGTTCCGCGGGAAGATTATCGGCAAAATATTTTTCCCCGTCAAACCACAGACCTGTCAGTCCGATCTCATCGGCCGCAAGCAAAATGCCGCCGAGCGGCGAATGATAGTGCTGAATATATGTCATATTTCCCTCCCGAAAAATTTTTCATCTGCTTGTCCCGGCGCTCCTCCCGCGCCGCTGAACAACGATTTCTCTTTTTACATAGCAGCCGGATCATTGTCACAATCGGCCGTAATTCAATCAAATTGTAAATACAAGTTTACAAACATGCCTTTAAACAACCGTTATGGATACGATATTTCTTCCTGAAAAATCCGTCGGGAGAGAAAAAACAGCGCCGGCGAGCGCTGTTTTTCTCTGCTTTTTCGCTCCCGAAAACAGCAGGAAATTTCTTGCCCGGAACGATTTCCGGCGGTTTACGCATGACCCCGCCCCTCGGCGGATACCGGAGTTTATTTATCCGATTTGTATTTTGACATGTCCGTAGCATAGCAATATTTTGCGGAAGTGAACTTGCCGAATATATACTTGTTTGTCGCCGACTCGCACATTGTGTACAGTTTTCCGTTGACGATCACGATTTCCTCCGACATGGGGGCGATTTTGATGTCCTTTGTTTGTGTGGAACTGTCAAGTACATAAAGAGGAACGGTCTGTCCGAGAACGGTTATACTCCCCTCTGCTTTTGTCGGATCGTAACCGTAAATATGCGAGAACGCAACCGCATAAGACGTAGAAAGATAAATCATTCCGTCGCTGTCGAAGCACATCCCCTGCACAAGAGCGGGGATCGAATAGGCATATTCGATCTTTTCGGAAATTCCGAGAGGCGCCGCGCCGTCAAGTTTATAAGCAAGGATAAGCGCGGTATTCTCATCTCCTGCCGCCGTTTTATACTTATGGGAATCCGGCGTCGGATAATTTTCCGCACGGTAGAATTCACCGACATATATCATGTCGCCTTCAACATGAGTAAACGCTACATGAAGAGCGTCATTCTCCGTCGACGTTTTGAAAATACCGACGGATTTCACGCTGTCCCCATTCGACGCGGCGGCAATATCGGCTCTGCTGAAAGCAATAAGTCCCTTGCTGTCTGCGACATATACGTAATTTCCATACACGGTGATACCGCCTACATGACCCGTGAAGACGCTGCCGTCTTCATTCGCAAGATTCAGCCGTTTGACTTCCTTACCGCTTGCCCTCGCGACGACCGATACCTGCGACGCATTACCGTCCGTTCTGTAACCGGTTATAAGAAACGTGTCATTTTCACTGTCGTATGCAAGACCCTGATGTATCATACCGTCGGAAAGTCCGGGAATAACAAAGGCCTTTTCCGAATTTCCGTAATATGCGCTTACGGGTAAACGGAAATAAACTCTGACTCCGAGAAGCAGAAGAATTACAAATCCGACAAGGCAACCAAGAACGACCGTGACCGCTTTGAGTGCCTTCCGGCCTCCGGATATTGTTTTTTCTTTTGACATGGTTTTCTCCTTTTCTGCCGTGGCATTGCCGTTTTCTTCGGTGATGCGATCATGACGCCGCGGCTTCGTTATTATAACACTTTTCGCCCGAATAGTCAACCGTCACAAAACAAAGGCATATACCTCGCCATAGATGGGTATTGTCATAATAAAACCCGAGAACCTCATGATTGGAAGCCAGTATTTTTTTATGATACGCACGCCGTATGCGATGTTTCCTCCGCGCACGAAAAGCGCGCTCTCCGCTCTTTAAGCGGGGAACCCCGTTCTTTCCGCGCCCCGGATTTGCTGAATAGAACGCGCGCCGACGACGCGCCGGAAAAAGAAGCGCCGCCCTGTGTTGGACGGCGCTTCTTCATATCATGCCGCCGAAAAAACAGCGTCATTTCTCAGGCATTTCTTTTGGTTTCATTATAGTGATCGGAAAACTGAAGCCTGTTCATTTTCTTATAATTGATCGTGAAACATATAATTTCCGCGATCGCCGTGAGAGTCCATGAGAAAATGTACAGCAGGTACAAAGACGGGATCGTATGAAAATGGGCGAATACGGTATATATCCACGCCACGCGAAATACGCATGAACCCATAATCACAATGACAGTGGGGGCGAAACTCTTACCGATACCGCGGCAGGCCGCAATTGTGCAATCCATGAAAGCACTGACGGCATAGGAGAAGCACATAATCCGTGTGCGTTGAAGTCCTGCTTCAATGACCGCTTCGTCATTGGAAAACAGGGACAAGAACTCCCTGCCGAACAGGAACAACGCGCCGCCGAGCACCGCGCCCGCAACAAACGAATACACGATACCGATGAAATAACTTTTCAATACGCGCTCCCGTTTGCCGGCTCCGAGGTTCTGCCCCATAAAGGTTGAGCAGGCGGTATAGAACGCCGCCATGACATTATAAATGATGGCGTCGGTATTGGCGGCGGCGGAATTCCCCTCGACCATGACGGAATCAAAGGAATTGACCGCGCCCTGTATAAAGAGGTTGGCGACGGCAAAAATGGCATTTTGAAACCCCGCAGGAATACCGAGACTGAGGATGCGTTTCCCCTCTGCCGTGTCCGGGCCGTTTTTCAGGTCGCGCAGGCGGAATTTACATTCGTTATCCTGTCGTCCCATATGTATCAGAATGAGTACCGCGGACACATACTGCGTGATGATACTGGCAAGCGCAACGCCGTCCTCCGCCATGCCGCAGACAATGACGAAAAACAGGTTGAAAATCACGTTCAGAATACCTGCAATCATGAGGTATACAAGCGGGCGCTTTGTATCTCCGTTGGCGCTGAGCGCACCGTTACCGAAATTGAAAATTCCGAGCGCCGGCATACCGAGCGCATAGATACGGAAATAGAGCACGGCTCCCTCGATCAGGTCGTCTTTTGTACCGAGCAGTTCCAGCATGAACCGTGCGGAAATGAGGCAAAGCACCATAATGATGCAACCCGTCGCAAAACAGATCACAAATGAAGTGCGGAGGGAAGCAGATGTGCGCGCTTTGTCGCGGGCGCCGAGATGCTGCGCGACGCGGACATTGACGGCGCTTCCCATTCCGATAAGAAAGCCCGTGAAAAGAGATACAAGGATCGTGGTTGAGCCGACCGCCCCCAAAGCTTCCGCGCTTGAGAATTTACCAACGACCGCCACATCGGCCATATTAAAAAGCACCTGCAAAAGCTGAGACAGCATAAGCGGAATGCTGAAAAGAAGCATGTTTTTCCAGAGAGAACCCTGCGTCATCTGAATTTCGCCGCGTTCTCTCCCAACATCAGAAGAATGATTTGCCATGCTGGGTTCCCTCCGAACATTTTAATTCCGCATTTGCGGATATTGTCGATAAAGAGACACAGATTTTATTATATTACAGAGATCATATATTTTCAATAGATAAATTGCATTTTCTCTTTCGGGTATATGTTCGGTTTGAAACTATTTACAAAAACAAAAACGAAGAAATTCGCAAACGATAAAGACAAAAAACAATATTATGCTATACAGAGATACTATAAAAAGAAAAATGAATCATTAGAGAAACCAATACAAAAACCGAAAAACACGAAATAGCGTGGAAATATAATTGAAAATCGGATAAAGTCTTACCATAGTCCGAAAAAAACAAAAACACCTCGTTTGAGGTGTTTTTGTTTTGGCTGCGGCACTAGGATTCGAACCTAGGTGATGACGGAGTCAGAGTCCGTTGCCTTACCGCTTGGCGATGCCGCAATATATATTAACGCAGGCTATTATAACAAAGTTTGCGAAGTTTGTCAATAGTTTTTTGAAAAATTCCGATTTGTTTTATCGAAATCTTATATAACCGTGCCGCGGCCGATTGACAATCGTTTGGGTATATGATATACTAATCTGTACAATATTGTATATTGCCGCATACGCGGACGGAGGTAAAATATGATCACTGTCGAACGCATTGCCGTCATGAATATGGAAAACGCCATTCGCGGCGCACGGAATCCGATGAACAGTTGGAGCCGTATGGACAGCCATTACGACGAAAACGGTCAATTCGTACTGGGAGAAAACGACCTGAATCTTGCGCATCGCCTTGCCGTATCGGGCAGCGATCACCGCAAATTCCTGCGCCAGATCTTTGTCAGCATGGACATCACCGCTCCGCTTTACTGGTGGAAAGAATTCGATACCTATAAAGTGGCCACCGTCGCCAACTCCTGCTCCACCATGCACCGTATTCATTCGCGCCCTTTTAGCCGCGACGACTTCAGCCATGACCGTCTTGACGAAAACGGCCTCGCCATGCTGGACAGCCTCATCGCTTATCTCGAATCCGAACGCGAAAAATTCGTGGCGGACAAAGAAAACCGCCAGCCGTGGCATAACATGATTCAGCTTCTTCCCTCAAGTTACATGCAACTCCGCACCGTAACGATGAATTACGAAACGCTCATCAATATCTACTATGCGCGCAGAAACCACAAACTTGCCGAATGGCATACATTCTGCGACGTTATCCGCGGACTTCCTTACGCCGGAGACCTCATTCTTGTTAAAGAAAAAGAGTAAACGATCACTATGAAATACGGTTATATCCGCATCGGCGCGGTCACGCCGAAACTGTATCTGTGCGAGCCGGAACGCAACGCCGCGGCCGCCGCCGAAGCGGCGTGCAACGCCGCCAAAAAAGGCGTGAAGATCCTCGTTTTTCCCGAACTCTGTCTCGTAGGTTACACACTGTCCGATCTTTTCTTTCAGTCCGCGTTACTGCGCGGTGCGGAAAACGCCCTCTCGGCGTATATTGAAGAAACAAAAGATCTCGATCTTCTTTCTTTTATCGGACTTCCCGTAGAACAAAACGGCAAACTCTACAATGCGGCCGCCGCCGTTTGCGGTGGAGAACTCCTCGGCGTTGTTCCGAAGTCCCATATCCCGAACTACAACGAATTCTATGAACTGCGCCACTTCGCACCCGCACCTTCCGAAAACGGCCGGATCACGCTGGCGGGGCATACCGTCCCGTTCGGCACGAATCTTCTTTTTTCCTGCCCGGATATGAAATATCTCACGGTGGCCGCCGAAATCTGTGAAGACCTCTGGGTGTCTGTTCCGCCCTCCTGCCGTCATACGGCCGCCGGCGCTACCGTTGTCGTCAACCTTTCGGCGAGCGACGAACTGGTAGGCAAACCCGAATACCGCAAAAATCTTGTTTCCATGCAGTCGGCACGTACCATGTCCGCTTATCTGTACGCCGACGCGGGCGACGGGGAAAGCGGCACCGATATGGTCTTCTCCGCGCATAACCTCATCGCGGAAAACGGCCGTATCCTCGCCGAGAAAAAACCGTTTGCGGCCGATGAACTCATCACCGCCGAGATTGACCTTGAACGCCTCATTGCGGAACGCCGTCGCACCAATACGTTCCGCACCGATACAAAAGGCGATTACACGGTCATTCCTTTCCGCC
>ULRP01022963.1_pt1 | contig 13594 bp, 10 predicted proteins | sample 1955521 | NCBI WGS metagenome assembly ULRP01 (sample SAMEA4835685, study PRJEB28245) | human gut metagenome | biome: gut microbiome; material: fecal sample | place: Denmark | collected 2008
TTGATGAAATTAGGTGGCACCGCAGGAGATTAGATTTCTTGTCCTAATGTTTGTAGGATAAGGAATTTTTTTTATGTCCTGTGGTGCTTTTTTAGTTTGCAGAAAGACATGTGACATTTGATAGATCCTTTGACGATAGCCTGATAGACATATATGAAAGAGATGAGCACAGGGAAATTTATTGAATGCATGATAGTGTTCAAAAACAAGGAGGATGAGACATGATAAGACCAGAACTTAGTGAGGCAAAGAAATATGCGGCGGGCGGATACAGGATGGTTCCGGTGTGCTGCGAGATGTTATCGGATGTGATCACACCTATCAACTTACTCAGAAAGCTGAAAGCGGCGAATGAGCACTGTTACATACTTGAGAGCGTGGAGAATCAGGAGGTGTGGGGACGCTACACATTTCTTGGTTATAATCCAAAGCTTGATGTCACATGCATGAATGGGCACATACAGCTCAAGGATATAGATGGAAATGTGATAAAGAAAGCGGATGACATTCATCCTGAGGTATTCATCAGAGAAATACTCAAGGATTACAAGAGTCCGAAAATAGAAGGACTTCCAACATTTACAGGCGGGTTTGTCGGTTACTTCTCATATGATTATATAAAGTACAGTGAGAAGAAGCTTGTGATCGATGCCGATGACGATGAGGGATTTCAGGATCTGGATCTCATGCTCTTTGACAAGGTCATAGCATTTGACAATTTCAAGTCAAAGCTGATCCTCATTGCAAATGCTGACACGTCCGATATAGAAGCCGGATATGCAAAGGCACTTGCTGACATAGAAGATATGAAGAAGCTAATCCTCGATGGAGAGATGGCTGAGATAGAGCCGGTTAAGATGAAGAGTGATTTCAAGCCTCTGTTCAATAAAGAAAAATATTGCAGCATGGTCGAGAGGGCAAAGAAGTACATATTCGAGGGAGATATCTTCCAGGTGGTTCTGTCCAACAGACTTGAGGCTGAGATGGAGGGTTCACTGTTCAATACATACAGGGTTCTCAGAAGCACAAATCCTTCTCCATATATGTTCTACTTCAGCGGCGACCAGATAGAGGTTGCGGGCGCATCACCTGAGACACTGGTAAAGCTTGAGAATGGCGTGCTCCACACATTTCCTCTTGCTGGAACGAGACCGAGGGGAAAGACAAAGGAAGAGGATATGAGACTTGAGGCCGGACTTATGGCGGATGAGAAGGAGCTGGCGGAGCACAACATGCTGGTGGATCTCGGAAGAAATGATCTTGGTAAGATAAGCAAGTTCGGAACTGTTGAGGTTGAGCAGTACATGAAGGTTCAGAGGTACTCACATGTAATGCATATCGGGTCAACGGTCAAAGGAGAGATCGATGACAGCAGGTATGATGAGCTGTCAGCCGTGGATGCGGTACTTCCAGCAGGAACCCTCTCAGGAGCACCGAAGATCAGAGCGTGTCAGATCATCAATGAGCTGGAGGACAACAAGAGAGGAATATATGGCGGTGCCATAGGATACATAGATTTCACAGGGAATCTTGATACATGTATAGCCATAAGGATCGCATACAAAAAGGGTGACAAGGTATTTGTCAGATCCGGAGCAGGAATCGTGGCGGACAGTGTTCCGGCAAATGAGTTCCAGGAATGTATCAACAAGGCAAAGGCAGTTACAACAGCACTCACAATGAGCGCCTTTCATGCGCATGCACAACAAATATAAGGAGGACAAAATAAATGACAATACTTATAGATAATTATGACAGCTTCTCCTACAACCTGTATCAGCTTGTGGGGGCAATAAATCCGGATATAAAGGTTATAAGAAATGATGAGTTCACCTGTGAGGAGATCGAGGCGATGAATCCGGATCACATAATCATCTCACCGGGACCCGGAAGACCTTCGGATGCGGGAATGTGTGAGGAAGCGGTGAGATATTTTGCAGGAAAAGTACCAATCCTCGGCGTGTGTCTCGGACATCAGGCGATTTGTGAGACATATAGTGCGACAGTCACATATGCAAAGAAACTTATGCATGGAAAGATGTCGCTGGTTGATGTGGATCTGAACTGCAGATTGTTCAGAGGACTTCAGAGCAAGATACAGGTTGCCAGATATCATTCACTGGCAGCAGCCGATGAGAATTTCCCGGAATGCCTGGAGGTCACAGCCAGGACGGAGGATGGAGAGATCATGGCAGTAAAACACAGGAATTATGAGGTATATGGAGTTCAGTTCCATCCCGAGTCGATACTGACACCGAAGGGCAAGATAATGCTCAGAAATTTTTTAGAGATATAAATTGATATAAAATAAGGAGGATATGGCGATGATACAGGAAACTCTTAAGAAGGTAGCAGCAGGACAGGATCTTACATACGATGAGGCATATGCCAGCATGGATGAGATATTCAGTGGACAGGTGCCGGGAGAGACAACGGCGGGATATCTCACAGCGCTTCATATGAAGGGCGAGACGCTTGACGAGATAACAGCCAGTGCAAATGGAATGAGAGACCATGCGGAGTCTCTTCCACATGACGGAATAGATGTTCTTGAGATCGTGGGAACAGGCGGAGATTGTGCGAATTCATTTAATATATCGACAACGAGTGGTATAGTTGCAGCAGCGGCCGGAGTACCGATCGCAAAGCACGGCAACAGAAGCGTATCGAGCAAGAGTGGCGCAGCGGATGTACTTGAGGCTCTTGGTGTAAATATCTCCATATCACCTGAAAAGATGGGCAAGGTTCTCGCTGAGTGCAACATGAGCTTTATGTTTGCCCAGGTATATCATAAGGCGATGAAATATGCAGGTCCGGTCAGAAAGGCACTTGGAATACCGACAGTATTCAATATCCTTGGTCCTCTTACCAACCCGGCAAAGGCTCAGATGCAGATCATGGGAGTATACAAGGAGGAGCTTGTTGATCAGATGGCTCCTGTACTTGTTGGTCTTGGCGTAAAACGGGGACTTGTCGTATACGGACAGGATTGTCTGGATGAGATATCCATGAGCGCACCTACAACAGTTGCAGAGATCAAAGATGGCGAGATCACAAAGTACGAGATCAAGCCAGAGAATTTCGGATTTGAGAGATGCAGCAAGGAGGATCTGGTGGGCGGCGATCCTGAGGAAAACGCGCAGATTACCCGCGATATCCTGTCAGGCAAGATCAAAGGAGCCAAGAGAAATGCAGTTGTACTGAACGCAGCAGCTTGTATCTACATCGCAGGCAAGGCAGATTCCATAGCGGATGGAATCAAGGTTGCAGAGGACGTGATCGACAGTGGCAAGGCTGCTGAGACGCTTGATGCATTTGTAAGACTGACAAATGAGTAGATAAGTTTTATCGCAGACTATGATAGAAAGTTGTATAGAGAGGTAAGAGATGATATTAGATGAGATAGCTGCAAAGACAAAGGAACGTGTGGCGGAGCAGAAGAAAAAAGTTCCTCTTGAGGAGATGAAGAGACAGGCACTTGATATAGTTGCCAGAGAGACGGATAACGGCAGCAGCCCATATAGTAAGTTCCCATTTAGGGATAATCTGGCAGCGGATGGAATATCGTTTATCTGTGAGGTCAAGAAGGCATCGCCTTCCAAGGGGCTTATCGCACCGGACTTTCCCTATGTTGAGATCGCAAAGGAATATGAGGCGGCTGGTGCTTCAGCCATATCGGTGCTCACTGAGCCGTTTTATTTCCAGGGAAGCAATCAGTTCCTGATGGATATAAAGAAGGAGGTAAATATACCGCTGCTGAGGAAGGATTTTACAGTTGACGAGTATATGATATATGAGGCAAAGGTCATAGGAGCCTCGGCGGTGCTTTTGATTTGCGCAATACTGGATGACGAGCAGCTTGGATTATACCTGCAGCTTGCGCATGAACTTGGGATGTCGGCTCTGGTTGAGGCTCACGATGAGGGTGAGGTCAGACGGGCGATAGCCTGCGGAGCCGGCATCATCGGAGTGAACAACAGAGATCTCAGAACATTTACGGTGGACATCATGAACAGCGTTCGTCTTAGAAAGCTGATACCGGATACGGTGCCAGCCACTGATACAGGAGCTACGGCTGACACTTTAGCACCCCAGAAGATGGTGTATGTGTCTGAGAGTGGAATCAAGGCAAAAGAGGACATAGACAGGCTCAAGGCAAATGGAACTGATGCGGTGCTCATAGGTGAGACATTTATGAGAAGCCCTGACAAGAAGAAGTTGTTTGCGGAACTTAGAGGCGAGTAACATATTATATAGAAGAAACACAATACAAAAGTGTAGAAATTACATTTGAAAATATATCTGAGAAGACAAAAACAGGAGGAAAAACATATGTCAAAAGGCAGATTTGGCGTTCACGGCGGCCAGTATATTCCAGAGACTCTGATGAATGCGATGCTGGAGCTGGAAGAGGCATACAAGAAATATAAGGATGATCCGGAGTTCAACAGAGAACTCACAGAGATGCTCAACGAGTATGCGGGAAGACCTAGCAGACTTTACTATGCGGAGAGAATGACAAAGGATCTGGGCGGTGCAAAGATCTACCTCAAGAGAGAGGATCTGAACCACACAGGAGCACACAAGATCAACAACGTAATCGGACAGATGCTCCTTGCCAAGAGAATGGGCAAGACAAGAGTTATCGCGGAGACCGGTGCCGGACAGCACGGTGTTGCAACAGCTACAGTTGCAGCCATGATGGGCATGGAGTGTGAGATATACATGGGCGAGGAGGACACGATCAGACAGGCTCTCAACGTGTACAGAATGAGACTTCTGGGTGCAAAGGTTCATCCGGTAAAGACAGGAACAGCCACACTGAAGGATGCGGTATCTGAGGCATTTCGTGAGTGGACAAGCAGGATCGATGATACACACTATGTACTCGGCTCAGTCATGGGACCATATCCTTTCCCTGAGATCGTTCGTGATTTCCAGGCTGTGATCAGTAAAGAGATCAAGGCACAGCTCATGGAGAAGGAGGGAAGACTTCCTGATGTCGTCATGGCATGTGTGGGCGGCGGTTCAAATGCCATCGGAGCTTTCTACGATTTCATACCTGACGAGAGCGTCAGGCTGATCGGCTGTGAGGCAGCGGGCAGAGGTGTTGATACATTTGAGACAGCGGCAACTATCGCAACTGGAAAGCTTGGTATATTCCATGGCATGAAGTCCTACTTCTGTCAGGATGAATATGGCCAGATCGCACCTGTATATTCTATCTCAGCGGGACTTGATTATCCGGGAATCGGACCTGAGCACGCGTACCTTCACGACATAGGACGTGCAGAGTATGTGGCGATCACAGATGACGAGGCTGTGGATGCATTTGAGTATCTGTCAAGGATCGAGGGAATCATCCCTGCGATAGAGAGCGCCCACGCTGTGGCTTACGCCATGAAGCTGGCACCTACAATGGACAAGGATAAGATAATAGTGATCAATGTATCAGGACGTGGCGACAAGGACGTTGCAGCCATCGCAAGATACAGAGGGGAGGATCTTCATGAGTAATATATCAAAAGCATTTGAGCATGGAAAAGCATTTATACCATTTGTGACATGTGGCGATCCGTCGCTGGATGTGACAGAGGAGGTAGTATACGCAATGGTGGAGGCCGGTGCAGACCTTATAGAGCTGGGAATCCCATTCTCAGACCCGACAGCCGAGGGTCCGGTCATTCAGGGCGCAAATATAAGAGCGCTTGCAGGCGGCGTGACGACAGACAAGGTATTTGATCTTGTGAGAAAGCTCCGCAAGAAAGTGACAATACCTATGGTGTTCATGACATATGCAAATGTCGTGTTCTCGTACGGTTCGGAGAGATTCATCAGCACATGCAAGGAGATTGGCATAGACGGTCTGATCCTTCCTGACATTCCTTACGAGGAGAAGGATGAGTTCGACGGAATCTGCAAGCAGTATGATGTGGATCTCATTTCACTCATCGCACCTACATCCCATGAGAGAATATCCATGATCGCAAATGATGCGAGTGGATTTGTATACTGCGTGTCATCACTCGGTGTAACAGGAACCAGAACCAAGATCACCACAGACATAGGAGCAATGGTCGATCTGGTGAAGAAGGCAAAGAACATCCCTTGCGCTGTAGGCTTCGGAATATCCACACATGAGCAGGCAAAGCAGATGGCGGAAAAGTCAGATGGTGTCATTGTCGGTTCAGCCATTGTCAAGCTGTGTGCCCAGTACGGCAAGGACTGTGTGCCTTATGTGAGAGATTATGTGAAGAGCATGAAGGATGCGATAAGGTAGAAAATTATAGATACTAATTGGGGTATGCATTTGTGGATGCATATTTAAGAGAGTCGGAGAAATCTGGCTCTCTTGTGTTTTATAGATATATTTATAAATATGTTGACACCTCAGTTAGTTTTTGATATAACATATACATCAGCGATTGCTGATATCCATAATGAAAATTGAATAAATCATATTTTAAGTAGAAGAGTTTGAAAACATGATGAGTAACAAGTGCTACAAGTCTGCGATCATGACTCTTTTTTTGTTGCCTTTTGGGCATGGGGCAGATTTCAAATGAAAACTGAATATGCATCTGCCCGGTATCCGGGGCAGCAAAGAATACGGACACAGCGACTGTCGTCGGCTGAAAAATGACAGACCGGGGAGCAGGCACCATGGAGGTGTGAGCTGGTGAAGCTTCAGATAACACATTGACAACATTTTGTAGATTTATTTTAGGTTTATTTTTTCATTATGGAGGTAACGATTATGAGATATTCATTTACAGAAAAGACATCACACAGACAGCAGGAGACAGCATACATGCTTTACATGATCATCGGCAGCTATTTTCACAGATGCAGCTGCAGATCAAAGGCGTTGGAGGAGAATCTCTTACTTTATTATAAGGAGCTTCAGGAGAAGAGACAGGTGGAGAAGGAGAGACAGATCATCAGAGTCAGCGAGGGTGTGCTGAAAGACAATATGACAGATCTTGCGGAGATGAATGCTGAGGTGGTTATCTCAAGGGCAGATGATCTGTATATATTAAGATTTTACACAGGATTTGAGAGAGTCGTGGTGACTGTTGATGACAAGGGCTGCTATGAGATAAGCCTGGGTAGGGATGAACTAGCGGCATAGAAGGTGTTGTGAGCAAACAGTTGAAGTATAGTGGCAGTTGTTCAGGGGATAAATAAACTTGAGCAACTGCCGTGTTTTTACTTGATATGGGAACTAATGTTCGATATAATAGATGCAGGTTTTAGCCTAGAGTAGGAGACTTTTATGGATCATTTTGAATTGGTATCGGAATACAAGCCCACCGGAGATCAGCCGGAGGCAATAGAAAAATTGGTAAAGGGTTTTCAGGAAGGTAATCAGTTTGAGACGCTGCTGGGTGTAACCGGATCTGGTAAGACTTTTACCATGGCGAATGTCATACAGCAGCTGAATAAGCCCACGCTTATACTTGCACATAACAAGACTCTGGCGGCACAGCTTTATGGGGAGATGAAGGAGTTTTTTCCGAACAATGCGGTGGAGTATTTTGTATCATACTACGATTATTATCAGCCGGAAGCATATGTGGCTTCCACGGATACCTATATTGCAAAGGATTCGTCTATCAATGACGATATTGACCGGATGAGACATAGTGCCACAGCTGCGCTCATAGACAGAAAGGACGTAATCGTGGTCGCGTCTGTGTCGTGCATATATGGTATCGGTGATCCGGACGAGTACAGGAATCAGATGCTGTCATTCAGAGTCGGAATGATAAAGGACAGAGATCAGGTCATCGATGAACTGACAGATATACAGTATGATAGGAATGACATGGATCTGCAGAGAGGCACGTTCAGAGTGCGCGGGGATGTACTTGAGATAATACCTGTGTCAACATTTGACGATGGAATAAGGATAGAGTTTTTTGGTGATGAGATAGACAGGATCACAGAGTTTGATCCGCTCACCGGAGAGGGAAAGAGGGATCTGACATATACCTGTCTGTTCCCGGCGTCCCACTATGTGGTTGGACAGGAGAAGATGGAGAAGGCACTGAAGAGGATAGAGGCAGAACTCAAGGACAGAGTTGCGTATTTCAAGTCAAAGGATAAACTCATTGAGGCCCAGCGTATTGAGGAGAGAACTAACTTTGATATGGAGATGATGCGGGAGACTGGATTTTGTTCTGGAATAGAGAATTATTCAGGACCTCTGGCAGGCAGATCAGCCGGGGAGACGCCGAGCACACTTTTGGATTTCTTTGATGACGACTTTCTTCTTATTATAGATGAGTCACATATGACTGTGCCTCAGGTTGGCGCGATGTATTCGGGAGACCGATCCCGTAAGATGAATCTGGTTGACTATGGATTCAGGCTTCCATCTGCACTTGACAACAGGCCGCTCAACTTCTCGGAATTTGAGCAGAAGCTGGATCAGGTCATGTTCGTATCTGCCACACCGGGCAAATACGAGGAGGAACACCAGATGCTCATGGCTGAACAGATCATCAGACCTACGGGACTTCTGGATCCGCCGGTTGAGGTCAGACCGGTTGAGGGACAGATAGATGATCTGCTGAAAGAGGTCCGCAAGGAGACTGAGCAGGGACACAAGGTGCTTGTAACAACACTTACCAAGCGTATGGCTGAAGATCTCACCAGCTATATGAGGGATAATGATATAAAGGTGAAATATCTGCACTCGGATATAGACACCATGGAGAGAGTTGAGATAGTGAGAGATCTCCGCCTTGGAGTATTTGATGTGCTTGTTGGAATCAACCTTCTGAGAGAGGGACTTGATATACCGGAGATCACTCTGGTGGCAATACTGGATGCTGATAAGGAAGGTTTCCTGAGATCGGAGACATCACTCATCCAGACCATAGGAAGAGCAGCCCGAAATGTGGATGGACATGTCATCATGTATGCGGATACTATCACGGGTTCTATGAAGTATGCCCTCGATGAGACGAGCAGACGTCGTGAGATACAGCAGAAGTATAATGAGGAACATGGAATAACCCCTAAGACTATAGAGAAGAGCATAAGGGATCTCATAACCATAGAGGTGAAGAAGGAGGAACTTCCAGATGAGGATAAGGACGCTGAGTCCATGACGAAGAAGGAGCTTCAGAAGGTTATCGCCAAGCTGACCAAGAAGATGAATATGGCGGCAGCAGACCTCAACTTTGAGGTGGCGGCAGAGATCAGGGATCAGCTCAAAGTGTATAAGGCGGCACTGAGAGATTATGATAAAGAATAGATGGATGCAGGGTAGATAATTAAGATATAACAAATATAAATGATAAAGAGAAAAGGTTAGATCAAGATGGAAGACAATAAGAATTATGAACGAAGTGAGCATCTGGAGAATATAACGGATGCGAGCATGAAAGATGATGATTATTTCAACGCCAGCAGGAATATTGACAGGAAGTATATTACTATTGAGGGCGCACGTGAAAATAATCTGAAGAATATCAATGTCAAGATTCCAAGGGACAAATTTGTTGTCGTGACAGGACTTTCGGGATCAGGTAAGTCTTCACTGGCATTTGACACGATATATGCGGAGGGACAGAGACGATACATGGAGTCGCTGTCCTCCTATGCGAGACAGTTCCTTGGACAGGCTGAGAAGCCGGACGTGGACAAGATAGAGGGACTTTCCCCTGCAATCTCCATAGATCAGAAGTCAACAAACAGAAATCCTCGATCCACAGTTGGCACTGTCACTGAGATATACGACTATTTCAGACTTCTCTATGCCAGAGTGGGAATACCACACTGCCCAAACTGTGGTAAGGTCATAAGCAGACAGACGGTTGACCAGATGGTGGATGAGATCATGAAGCTACCTGAGAGGACAAAGTTCATGGTGCTTGCGCCTGTGGTCAGAGGCCGAAAGGGAGAGCATGTAAAGCTGCTGGAGAAGGCAAAGAAGAGCGGATTTGTCAGAGTGGTTGTCGATGGCAGCATGTATGAGCTGTCGGAGGAGATAAAGCTCGATAAGAACAAGAAGCACAGTATAGATATAGTCGTCGATCGTCTGGTTGTAAGACAGGATGTGGAGAGGCGACTCACAGATTCCATAGAGACCGCACTTCAGCTTGCAGAGGGGCTTATGAAGATTGAGGTGATCGGGGAGAGGGAGGAGAATGGTGTTCAGAAGGAGAATACCATTATCAATTTCTCAGACAGCTTTTCATGCCCGGATTGCGGAATCAGCATAGATGAGATAGAGCCGAGAAGCTTTTCGTTCAACAATCCATTTGGCGCATGCCCGACATGTGCAGGCCTTGGCTTCAAGATGGAATTTGATCCGGATCTTATGATACCCGATCAGAGTTTGTCGATAAATGATGGAGCAATTGTGGTTCTGGGATGGCAGTCGTGCAATGATGGCAAGAGCTATTCAAATGCAATACTCAGGGCACTCAGTGCGGAGTATGGATTCTCTCTTGATACGCCATTTCAGGATTATCCACAGGATATCAAGGATCTCTTATTATATGGAAAGAACTCTCGCCCGGTTAAGGTGCATTATAAAGGACAGCGCGGGGAGGGAGTGTATGATATAACATTTGAGGGACTCATAAAGAGTGTTGCCAGAAGATACAGGGAGACATCTGCGGAGTCCACAAAGGCCGAGTATGAGACATTCATGACTGTAACTCCGTGTGAGGTCTGTGGTGGTAAGAGACTTAAGCCGACAGCCCTTGCTGTTACAGTTGGAGATAAGAATATTGCCGAACTTACAGAACTACCTATCACAGAACTTGCAAAGTTCATGAAAGATCTGGAGCTCACTGACAGACAGAAGATGATAGGTGCGGCCATACTCAAGGAGATCAGGTCGAGACTGCATTTTCTTATTGATGTGGGACTTGACTATCTGTGTCTGAGTAGAGGTACAAGCACGCTCTCAGGTGGAGAGGCACAGAGAATAAGACTTGCCACGCAGATAGGTTCAGGTCTGGTCGGAGTTGCATATATTCTGGATGAGCCAAGTATCGGACTTCACCAGAGGGACAATGACAAGCTGATAGCAGCGCTCAAGAATCTGAGAGACCTTGGAAATACGCTTATCGTTGTAGAGCACGACGAGGATACCATGAGGGCGGCGGATCACATTATAGATATAGGACCGGGAGCCGGTGCAAATGGTGGATATGTGGTAGCTGAGGGTACGGCTGAAGACATTATGAAATGTGAGAATTCTATCACCGGTGACTACTTAAGCGGCAGGAAGAAGATAGAGGTTCCAGATGTGAGGAGAAAGCCAACCGGATGGCTCACTGTCAAGAATGCTTATGAGAACAATCTCAAGCATATAGATGTGGACATACCACTTGGAATCATGACATGTGTGACGGGTGTGTCTGGTTCAGGAAAGAGTTCTCTGGTAAATGAGATCTTGTACAAGAAGCTGGCGAGAAGACTCAACAAGAGCAGGATTAAAGCAGGAAAGCACGACCATATCATCGGTTATGATGCTTTGGATAAGATTATCAATATAGACCAGTCACCTATAGGTAGAACGCCGAGATCCAATCCGGCTACTTATACAGGTACATTTGATCTGATAAGGGATTTGTTTGCTGGAACCAAGGATGCCAAGGCAAGAGGTTACGGCAAGGGAAGATTCAGCTTTAATGTATCTGGTGGACGATGCGAGGCGTGTCGAGGAGATGGAATAATCAAGATAGAGATGCACTTCCTGCCAGATATATATGTGCCATGTGAAGTGTGCGGAGGAAAGAGATATAACAGGGAGACTCTGGAGGTCAAGTACAAGGGCAAGAGTATCAATGAAGTCCTTGACATGACAGTTGACGAGGCATGTGAGTTCTTTGCAAATGTGCCAAGGATACTGAGGAAGATAGAGACTCTCCGTGATGTGGGACTCGGATATATCAAGCTTGGACAGCCGTCCACCACTTTGTCAGGAGGAGAGGCACAGAGAATCAAACTTGCAACTGAGCTGTCAAGACGTGGAACGGGAAAGACTATATATGTGCTTGACGAGCCAACCACCGGACTTCATTTTGCTGATGTTCACAGGCTTGTGGATATACTCAGAAGGCTCAGTGAAGGCGGCAACACAGTGGTGGTTATCGAACATAATCTTGACGTTATCAAGACCGCAGATTATATTATTGACATGGGACCTGAAGGAGGCGCAGGCGGTGGAACGGTCATTGCCAGAGGAACTCCTGAGGAAGTTGCGAAGATACCTCAGTCCTATACAGGACAGTATCTGAAGAGGTATCTCGATATGTAAGGGATGTGTCGAATAATTACATCGGAGGTAGATGACAACATGGATGAACAGAATAGAGTAGAAGATATTGACGGAGTTGATGGCGGGTCGACTTCTGAGCAGAATGTGGAGCAGGAAAAAGCTGTGATGGCTGAGCAAAGTCAGGCACAGAATGGTCAGGGTGTGCAGTCAGTTCAAGCACCATATAGTCAGGTACCACAGCCAGCTCAGTCACTGTATCAGCAGATGCCACAGTATGGCCAGCCGGTGCAGCAGTCATACCAGCCACAGTCGCAGTACGGTCAGCCAGCCCAGCAGCCATACCAGCCACAGTCGCAGTACGGTCAGCCAGCCCAGCAGCCATATCAGCCACAGTCACAGTATAGCCAGGGAGCACAGCCAATGCAGACACCATACCAGCAGATGCCGCAGTATGGCCAGCCAACCCAGCAGCCATACCAGCCACAGTCGCAGTACGGCCAGCCGGTACAGCCAACGCCATACAACAACCCTATGGGTTATATGGGATATGAGAACAGGCAGAACATACCTGATGATGTGAAGAAGGGATCCACACATGTACCTAATATGTTAAACCTGATCGGCATTATCATGGCTGTTGTATCAGTATTTATTCCTTATGCTTATATGGGGACAGATGCCAGAAGCATAGTTGGAGTGTTTGGGATAAATGTACTGTCAATGCTTGTTGTGGCGGTAGTTATCATAGCAGACGTGATCTGTGCATTTATCAACAAGGCAGGCTGTTATATAGCAGACCTTGTTATATCTATAGTTGTTGGCGGAATATTGATATTTGAATTTGTTCTGTCATTGATAGATCTTGGAAAGCTAGATGCAGCGGCAAATGCAAGACTCGGAGTCGGTGCATGGATCAGCGTGGCAGCGGCACTTTTCATGCTGATATCAGTTCCTATATGGTGGACAATCAGCAGAAAAAAGGATAAGGCAGAGAAGCAAGATTAGAATTTAGAAATTTATATTAGTGAAGATAAAAAAATAATATAAAAGAAAAATAAGTAAGAATAAGAACCCCATCATGGCTTGTGCAAGCTGTGATGGGGTTCCTTTAAGTTTACGTGAGCGATACTTGTCCGAAAGCTGTCGAACAGTTTATCGTTACATTTGTTAATTGTTCTGTTAAAGATCTGTTAATTAGTCGTTAGCCTTACCAACTGATCCGAAGAGTTCCATCTTCTCCTTAACAGTAGCCTTGATAGCCTCGAAACCAGGAGCGAGAAGCTTTCTAGGATCAAATCCCTTGCCCTCAAGATCCTTACCAGCCTCGATGTACTTTCTTGTAGCATC
>ULRP01064152.1_pt1 | contig 13576 bp, 10 predicted proteins | sample 1955521 | NCBI WGS metagenome assembly ULRP01 (sample SAMEA4835685, study PRJEB28245) | human gut metagenome | biome: gut microbiome; material: fecal sample | place: Denmark | collected 2008
GCAAGCTTTCCGATGGTCGTTGTCTTGCCGACACCATTTACCCCGATGACCAGCACAACGGACTTCTTATTCTCGAAGTCGTACGCTGAATCGTCCACAGACATCTGGTTCTTGATTATATTGATCACAAGTTCCTTGCAGGCAGCAGGTTCTTTGATGTGTGAATCCTCAACCTTCTGCTTAAGTCCCTCTATAACCTTCTCAGTCGTCTCATATCCCATATCAGCCATGATAAATGTCTCTTCAAGATTCTCATAGAAATCATCATCTATATGGGATGCACCGAATACATCTGTAAAGCTTTCTACTATATTATCTCTTGTCTTTGCAAGACCTGCCTTAAGTCTCGCAAAAAATCCTTTTTTCTCTTTTTCCTCTGCCATGACATACCTCCTGTTTAATATCTTCTATTGTTATTTATCCAGATCGTTCTCAATAAGGTTGACTGATACGAGGGTAGATACACCCTTCTCCTGCATGGTTATACCGTACAGGATATCAGCAGCCTCCATGGTTCCCTTTCTGTGTGATATAACTATGAACTGCGTATCCTTTGTAAGCCTGTTGAGATACTGTGCAAATCTTCTTACGTTTGAGTCGTCAAGAGCCGCCTCTATCTCGTCCAGCAGACAGAAAGGTGATGGCTTCAGACTCTGAATTGCAAATAACAGTGCTATGGCGGTGAGGGACTTCTCTCCACCTGACAACTGCATCATATTCTGGAGCTTCTTTCCAGGTGGCTGTGCTATGATCCTGATACCTGTTTCAAGAAGATCCTCGGTATCAACCAGCTCAAGTGCACCACGTCCACCACCGAACAGCTCCTTGAATACCTTGTCGAACATGACCTGTATCTCCTTGAACTTCTCGGCAAACTGCTCCTGCATTGATTTTTCAAGCTCCGCAATGATATTTACGAGGTTGGTCTCCGCACTGACTATATCGTCATGCTGTCCCTTGAGAAATTCGTATCTCTCAGAGACTTCCTTGTAGTCATCTATGGCATTGACGTTGACATCTCCAAGGGATTTGATCTTGGCCTTTACTGCAACGATCTCCTTCTTTAGTGCCGGCAGTTCAGGAAGATTATCGTCCTTGAGTTCCTGGGCACTGCTGTATGTAAGCTCATACTCCTCCCACATATAGTTGCTGAGTTCGTCTGCTTTCTCAGTGTTCTTCTCGATTATCGATGTGAGCTTGTATGAGTCCTTCTCGAGTCCTGCAATCTTTTCGGAAAGTTCTTCTCGTCTGGCAAAGAATTCCTTGTGGCTCTGCTGTAATTCCTCTCTCTTGACTGAGAATTCGTTTACCTTGTCCTCGTTGTCAGCGATACTTCCGGTTCTGCTTGCGATATCTGTCTTTATAGCAGCTATCCTGTCTTCCAGCTCTGTGATCTCACTGAATGATGACTCCACGCGGCTTGTAAAGCCCTCAAGTTCTTCCTTGTATTTTTCGATATCCATATTTATTCTTCGGATATTTTCTACAATGAAGTCCTCTTTCTGCTTGACGGAATTAAACTTAATCATAAGCTCAGATACCCTTGCATTTGCAGCGGTGAGCTTATCCTTGTTCTCCTGTCCCTGTTCCTCAAGTTCTTCCACTCTTGCCTCAGCTTCAAGCCTCATGGCTTCATGCTTTTTGTTGTTGTCGGCAAGAGAATTCTTATTGTTGTTTATCTCCGTTATCTGATTATTGAGCTCTGCTACCTCTTTCTCGATCGAGACAAATACTCTTTCAGATTCGGCAAGCTTTTCTTTGACCTGTTCAATACTCATGGTCAGAGTATTCTTTTTCAGATATGCCTGCTGCAGTTCGGAGTTGTATTTGTCTATATCCTGTCTGAGCTGATCTCTTGAAGTCTTAAGTTGTGCGTCGAGAGCCGCAGCCTTTGACGCTGTTGATTTCAGGTTATCGATCTGCTCCTTGAGTTCATCCAGCTCCCTCTTTCTTCCGAGAAGGTTACTGGAATTCCTGAATGCACCTCCGGTCATTGATCCGCCCGGATTTATCAGTTCTCCCTCTATGGTGACAAGTCTGAGCGACTGATTGTTCTTACGCGCTACCGCCAGGGCATTATCGATATTGTCGACAACTATGATCCTGCCTAAAAGGTTCTTTACCAGCGTATTGAATTTGGAATCAACCTCAACAAGATCTGATGCAACTCCTATGACTCCTTTTTCCCTGAGCACATCATTTCTGACGGAACCGCGGTCTGTTATGGTGTTAAGCGGAAGAAATGTTGCACGTCCGAGTCTGTTGGTCTTCAGATATGAGATCATTCTCTTGGCAGTGGCATCGTCCTCAGTGACAATGTTCTGTATACTTCCGCCAAGGGCAGTCTCCACAGCGACCTCGTACTTCTGATTTACCGTGATTATGTCCGCAACAACGCCTATTATGCCCGGATTCCACTGTTTCTGTTCCATGACTCGTCTGATACTGTTGCCGTATCCGTCGTATCTCTCAGTTATATTTCTGAGAGCCTCCATCTTGGACTCTGTGGCCGAAAGCTTCTCGTTGGTGTTGTGGATCAGCTCACGGTTAGTTTTGTTTCTATTCTGATTCTGGGCAAGCTGATCGGTTGCACTGTCCAATCCCGCGAGAATGACCTTTACTCCCGCCTCAAGTTCGGCAAGCTGTGATGACAGTGACTCATATTCCTTCTTGTCCCCGGCATCGTCGCTCTTAAACTGCAGAAGTCTCTGGTTGAGCTGTGTCTTTCTAAAGTTGATATTCTCCAGCATGGCGTCATATCTTCCGACCTTTGCCTGGAGATTACCGCTCTCATGCATATATTCTATGATGTCAGCCTTGCAGCTCTCAATCTCCTGCTGGCAGGCCTCTATGTAGGAGGTCATGTCGGAGCTTTCCTTCTGGGCTGTTTTAAGTGCCTGTTCAACTTCTGAGATAGAGTCATCCAGTTCATCTTTCTGGGATGTGTAATCTGCGAGTTCTTCCTCGCCGGACTCGATCTGGCTGTTGATTCGGTCTATCTGATCATGTATGTTCTGATCGTTCATTTTGAGTGTGATTATCTGCTGGTTGATAACATTTATCTCACCTTCAGCACGCTCTTTTGCAAGCCTGTTCTCATGAATCTCGTTTTTAGATGACTCAATTATGGAATTGAGCTGCTCTATAGCAGTCTCTATCTGGTCGTATTCTTCCTTTGTCTGTTCATACGCCTGCTTGCTCTCATCTATATCATCGTTTACGATAGTGAGCCTGTTCTGATCTTCCTCGAGAGCTGTTTTAAGTTTCTCTGTCTCGAGAAGGAATGCATTCACATCGAGTTTTTTTAATTCATTTTTAAATGCCAGGTATTTCCTTGCGGTCTCAGACTGCTCCTTGAGTGGTCCGACCTGTTTTTCAAGCTCCTTGAGAATGTCGTTGACACGGCTGAGATTGTCCCTCTCTGCTTCAAGTGATTTCTCCGCAGCAGCCTTGTTCTTCTTGAACTTTACGATTCCGGCAGCCTCGTCAAAAAGCTCTCGTCTCTCCTCAGGTTTACCATTGAGGATCTTCTCGATCTGGCCCTGTCCGATGATTGAATAACCCTCCTTACCGATACCGGTGTCAAAGAAGAGAGAATATACATCCTTCAGTCTGCTGACAGTACCGTTAATCAGATATTCAGACTCTCCTGATCTGTATACTCGTCTTGCAACTGTGACTTCATTATAATCTATAGGAAGGCTGTGATCGCTGTTGTCAAGAGTTATGGCAACATATGCGGAGCCCTGCGGCTTTCTGAGCTGTGTTCCCGAGAAAATGACATCCTCCATCTTGGAACCACGGAGACTCTTGGCACTCTGTTCACCCAGAACCCATCTCACTGCATCCGCTACATTGCTCTTACCCGAACCATTAGGTCCAACGATACAGGTTATTCCGTGATTGAATTTGAATACTATCTTGTTTGCAAATGACTTGAAGCCATTTACCTCTATACTCTTTAAATACATAAATTAATCCTGCTTTTTTCTTAATTGTAACAATGTTTTGTATGCAGCCATCTGTTCGGAGTTTTTTCTGTTTGAACCCTCACCTCTGGCTGTAGCCTGGCCATCTATCATGGCATCCGATACAAATATCTTGTTATGTTCAGGCCCCTTCTCCTCTATGAGCTCATACTTTAATTCTTTTCCATTCTTCTGGCAGAATTCCTGAAGGGTTGACTTTGCATCGTAGAACAATGATTTTGTCTCAACGTCATCCAGCAGGAACTGATGGACAAACTTCTTGGCGACATCCATTCCGCCATCAAGATACATCGCACCGAGAACGGATTCAAAGAGATCACACAGAATGGATTTCCTTGTCCTTCCGCCTGTCTGGGCTTCACCCTTGCTAAGAAGGACAAATTTGCCATATCCAAGACTCTCGGATATCTGTGAAAGAGTAAATTCGCATACAAGACTTGCCCTCAGCTTTGTGAGTTTTCCCTCCTCATATTCTCTCTTCTTGCGGAAGAGATAGTCACTCACAATATACTCAAGGATGGCATCCCCGAGAAACTCAAGTCTCTCATATGACTCAGTTTTATTAACCTTAAGCTCATTTGCAAATGACGTGTGTGTCAGAGCCGTTATCAGAAGTCTTATATCCTTGAATTCGTATCCTATTCTTTTTTCAAGCTCACCATAATCCTTCTTCATTATGCCTGCTCCTCACTCAGCTTTTCAGCAATCTTGGCGTTTACTCCGGTCTCACTGAAGTTGATGCACTGGAATATTGCACTCTTAACTTCTTCGTTGTGTGAGTTGCCGTGGATCTTTACTACGAGTCCCTTAAGTCCAAGAAGAGGTGCTCCACCCTTTGTCTTGGCGTTGAATCTCTCCTTGAGCTCTCCGAGGGAATCCTTTATAAGTGCACCGCCGATCTTTGACTTGAATGAAGACATGACCGCTTTCTTGATCTCTCCAAGCAGCATTTTTGCAAGTCCCTCGTACAGCTTGAGGATAACATTTCCCACAAATGCTTCACATACGATGACATCTGCAGCACCATTTGGAATCTCACGAGCTTCTATACTTCCAACAAAATTGATGTCCTTACATTCCTTGAGCAGTGGGTATGTCTCCTTTACGAGGGCGTTACCCTTCTCCTCCTCGTCACCAATATTGACGATGGCTACTCTTGGCTTCTCGATCTTCTCGATGTTCTCCATATATATGGAACCCATCTTTGCAAACTGAAGCAGATGCTCAGGTCTCGCATCTACATTAGCACCGCAGTCAATAAGAAGTGAATATCCCTTGGTCGTAGGGATGAGTGGTGCCAGAGGTGATCTCTTCACACCTTTGGATCTTCCGACGATAAGCTGTCCTCCTGCAAGGATGGCTCCTGAGCTTCCGGCTGAGATTATTGCGTCAGCCTCTCCACTTTTTACCATATTCATTCCAACTGTAAGTGATGAGTCTTTCTTGCTTCTGATTGCCTGAACAGGTGCATCGTGACATGTGATCTCCTCAGTACAGTTCTTTATCTCTATCTTGGAGGTGTCATATGTGTATTTTGCAAGCTCACCCTTTATGACAGCCTCTTTTCCAGTGAGAATTATATGAGCCTTTGCCCCTTCGTTCACAGCTTCTACAGCACCTCTTATGATCCACTCCGGTGCATAATCTCCGCCCATAGCATCTACTACAATTCTTGTATCGCCCATATCAAAACTCTCCTATCTTACGTGTATTATGGGATATCCCACCATATAATTATTTTTAGGTGCAAACGCACAAGGTCATTATATATTTCTGAATTGTCAAAGTCAAATATTTCAGTACAAATATACAAACCACCATGTATATATGTGCACGAAAAAAGACCTTCCTTATTATAAAAATAAGAAAGGTCTTGTTTATTCTACTACTCAAATACCGAGTGAGAACTGGAAATTACTCAGCAACTGAGATAATCTCTTTCTTGTTGTATGAACCGCAGTTCTTACAAACTCTGTGTGGAACCATTAACTCGCCACACTTGCTGCACTTAACTAATGCTGGTGCAGACATCTTCCAGTTAGCTCTTCTCTTATCTCTTCTAGCCTTTGAGCTCTTATTCTTTGGACAAATTGACATTATTCACACCTCCTCAATTCTTTAAGATGTCATTAAAAACTGATAATCTCGGATCAGGAACAAAATCATCACAGTTACATGTACCATGATTCAGATTCGTTCCACACACCTTACAGAGTCCCTTGCAGTCATCCCTGCACAGAATCTGTATTGGAACTAAACCCATCAGTTCCTTTTTCAACAGTGCGTCCATATCGATATTACAGTCTTCAAAATAGCTTAACTCATCTATCTCATCTACCTTATCAGAATCCAAAACGGAAGTATCAATAACTGTGTCGATATCTATATGGAAAGTTCTCTCAAACTCCTCCAGACATCTGTCACACACAAGCTCCATGACAACATCAGTGCTTCCGGTAACCTTGACTCTGTTCTTGCCGTCATTCGACAGATTCAGTTGAAAATCATCTGCCTGTCCAATCCGGTAGTCCATTCCCTTAAACTGGAAACTATCAAAGTCTACATGTACTTCAACGCTTTTAGTCAATCCCTCAGTGGATAAAATCTCAGATAAATCAATTAACATAATATCTCCTAAAAATCGCACATCTGCTATTATACATATACAGATATTTATTGTCAACAAAATATTGCAAAATTTTTATACAATTCCGTCAACTGAATCCTGTCGTTATACAGAAGACTTATTTTGTAACAAGCTCTACAGTCTCTCTTGCAATGGCAAGCTCTTCGTTTGTAGGAACTACCCATACCTGAACCTTTGAAGCGTCAGTGGATATCTTCTGCTCTTCGCCGCGGATCTCGTTCTTAGTCTCATCTATATCGATACCCATGAATGAAAGATCCATTGTTGATACTCTTCTTACATATGGATTGTTCTCTCCGATTCCTGCCGTAAACGCTATCGCATCAAGGCCTCCCATTGCGGCTGCATATGCTCCAATATATTTCTTGACACTGTAGCAGAATACATCGAGAGCAAGACGGCATCTGTCATTGCCATCCTTCATGCCGGCGTCAAGATCTCTGAAATCACTTGATACGCCTGAAAGTCCTGATACACCTGACTTCTTATTAAGAATAGTTGTTATCTCCTCAACGCTCTTGCCCTCTTTGCCGGCAATGAACTCAAGAATCGCAGGATCTATATCACCGCTTCTTGTGCCCATAGGAAGACCTGCAAGAGGTGTGAGTCCCATGGAAGTGTCCACTGACTTACCGCCGTCAACTGCTGTGATACTTGATCCGTTTCCAAGGTGGCATACGATAAGCTTGGTATCTTTGATATCCCTGCCTATAAGCTCTGCCAGTCTCTTGGATACAAAGCTGTGGCTTGTTCCGTGGAAACCGTATCTTCTTATCTTATAATTCTCGTAATATTCGTAAGGTATTGCATATGTATATGCTTTATCAGGCATGGTCTGGTGGAATGCTGTATCAAATACCGCAACCATAGGAACACCCGGCATATGTGCCTGACATGCTCTGATTCCAATGAGGTTGGCAGGGTTGTGAAGTGGTGCAAGATCATTACACTCTTCTATGGCCGCCATTACTTCGTCTGTTATAACTACTGAATTCGCAAACTTCTCACCGCCGTGAACTATTCTGTGTCCAACAGCGTCGATCTCTGACAGTGAAGCGATAGCTCCCTTATCTGTATCAAGAAGAGCGTCAAGAACAAATTTTACAGCAGCATTGTGATCCGGCATAGCGGCATCCACTGTATACTTATCCTTACCCATGGTCTGATGTGTGAGCTTTCCGTCGATACCGATCCTCTCACACAGTCCTTTTGCTATAACAGCCTCTGTATCAGAATCAATAAGCTGATACTTCAGTGATGAACTACCACAATTAATTACAAGAACCTTCATTTCAATCCTCCTGCACAACTTATGTGTAAATAAATCATCTTTAAAAATTATCTTTTACTATCTCTCTTTTGGAGTTACCTTCATTCTGCCGTCCTCCTGAGCCTGAGCCTGGATAGCTGTTATGGCAACAACTCCAACTATATCGTCTGCAACACAGCCTCTTGACAGGTCGTTTACAGGCTTTGCAATACCCTGTGTAACAGGACCATATGCATCAGCTTTTGCGAGTCTCTGTACAAGCTTGTATCCGATGTTCGCTGCATCAAGATCAGGGAACACAAGAACATTCGCTTGTCCTGCAACCTTGCTTCCAGGTGCCTTTGATGCTGCAACCTCAGGAACGAGTGCTGCATCTGACTGAAGCTCACCATCACACAGAAGGTCAGGGAACTCAGCGTTAACGATCTCTGTAGCTTCAATAACCTTGTCAACGTCAGGATGCTTTGCGCTTCCCTTTGTTGAATGTGACAGCATAGCCACAACAGGTGTCTCATCAACCAGAAGTTCAAATGACTTCGCTGACTGCTCTGCGATATCTGCAAGCTCTGACGCTGACGGGCTCTGATTGAGTCCTGCATCTGCAAATACAAATGTTCCGTTGGCACCATACTGACAATCTGGAACTACAACCAGGAAGAATGCTGATACGATTCTTGTTCCCGGAGCAGTCTTCAGTGTCTGAAGTGCTGCACGGAGCACATCTGCTGATGCGTTGATCGCACCGGCAACCATACCGTCTGCATCATCCTGCTTAACCATCATACATCCAAAATATAATGGGTTTGTTAAAAGCAGTTCCTTGGCTCTTGCCTCGGTCATGCCCTTCTTTCTTCTCATCTCTACAAAAGCATCCACGTATTCATCAAATTTCTCATAATTCTTAGGGTCAACAAATGATGCTCCGCTGAGATCGATATCACCAGCTCTGCTCATGATATCTTCCTTGTCTCCAACCAGGATAATGTTCGCAATGCCCTCTGCCAATACCTTGCCGGCTGCCTCGATTGTTCTCATGTCTGATGTCTCAGGCAGTACGATCGTTTTCTTATTCTGTTTGGCTTTTTCTTTTAACTGATCAATAAACTTCATGTTTATTTCCCCCTTTGAAATAATGAAAACACACATAGTTAAAGTTTAACTCATTGCCCCATTATTCTCAATAGAAATAGCCAAAAAAATTGTCTTTTTATCCGTACAATCCGTGATAATAACTAAAAAAATCTAACACTCAATTCCCATCGCCAGCTTAAGCTGGTTTCTCAATTTTTCTAAATTGCCTGAATTGTCTATCTTTTTTGAGCAATTTTCCTCATAATAGCTGTCAGGCTCCTGCGAAGCGATGACTTTTCTTGCCTTTTCATCGGTAAATCCGCGATAAGCACACAAACGTTCAATTCGTTTTGAAACGTCTGCATAGACATACCACATCTCATCGCAGATGTCCAAATACCCATCCTGGATAAGCAGTGCAGCTTCAAGAACGTATAGTCTGCATCCGGACTTTTTCTGCTCCTCCATGGATTCAAGAATGGCCTTTTTTACATTTGGGTGGGTTATGGAATTGAGAATATCGAGCTGCTTCTGATCGCTGAAAACGACCGCTGAAAGCTTTGCTCTGTCGATTCTGCTGTCTTCATCAAGAATATCTCTTCCAAAGTGTTCCACTATGTCATTGTATGATATCTGTCCCGGTTCCATGAGTCTGTGAGCCAGAGCGTCGGCCTCCATAATGAATGCTCCGTAGTCTCGCTGCATTATATCAAGCACAGCAGTTTTTCCAGAACCGATACCACCAGTTATTCCTATGATCTTCATATTATTTTGCCTCATACCAGTTATTTCCTGATGCAACGCCCACCTCAAGAGGTACGGTCATATCTGCGGCATGCATCATCTCATCAACGAGAAGCTTCTTCACTATGTCCACTTCATCCTCGGCAGCCTCTATAAGAAGCTCATCGTGTATCTGCAGGATAAGCTGTGACTTCAGTCCGAGCTCCTTGAGCTTCATGTTAACTCTCACCATGGCGATCTTGATTATGTCCGCAGCGGTTCCCTGTATAGGCGAATTCATGGCAACCCTCTCGCCAAAACTCCTCTGCATAAAGTTGGATGACTTCAGCTCAGGGATAGGCCTGATCCTTCCGAACATGGTCGTCACATAGCCTTTTTCCTTTGCGTGGGCTACCTGTTCATCCAAATACGCTTTTATACTCTTATAGGTGTCGTAATACTTTGCAATGAAATCTGAAGCCTCTTTTCTGGATATACCCAGATCCTCACTCAGACCAAATGCGCTGATTCCGTACACGATTCCGAAGTTGACTGCCTTGGCATGCCGTCTCTGAAGAGATGTAACCTCATCGATAGGAACCTCAAACACCTCAGATGCCGTAGTGGCATGAATATCCACGTTATTCAGAAAGGCATTCTTCATAACCTCATCTCCCGACAGATGGGCAAGTACACGAAGCTCTACCTGTGAGTAATCGGCATCTACAAATATATATCCCTCCTTAGGGATAAATGCCTTTCTGATAAGTCTTCCGAGTTCCAGCTTCATAGGTATATTCTGAAGGTTAGGCTCTGTTGAGCTTATTCTTCCGGTTGCCGTGATAGTCTGGTTAAAGGTTCCGTGAATACGTCCGTCATCCGATATATAGTTCACAAGTCCCACTGCGTATGTGGAATTGAGTTTTGTGAGCTGTCTGTATTCCAGAATATCTCCGATGATAGGATGTTCGTTTTTGACCTTTTCAAGTACATCCACACTTGTTGAGTAGCCCGTCTTGGTCTTTTTGCCGCCCGGTATGCCCATATCTTCAAAAAGGATAGGTCCAAGCTGCTTCGGAGAATTGATATTGAACTCTTTTCCTGCGTAACCGATTATCGAATCGTGAAGCTCCTGAATCCTCTTCTCAAGCTTTTTGCTGTATTCCTCAAGCTCTGCCTTATCGACTCTTATTCCGCGTTTTTCCATGTCGTATAAGGTGTAAACGGTAGGGAGCTCAACCTTATTGTACAATTCAAGCATGCCTTCTTTGGCAAGCTTATCCATGACGATATCCTTTGCAAGGAGCGGAACGACCGCCTTGTACGAAAATACTTCAAGAAAATTATCACTTATAAATGTAAATATATTCAATTCATCTTTGCCGATGAGTTCCTTCTCAGAAGGAAGTATGTTGCCAAGATATTCCTTTGCGACATCATCGTAATCGTATGAATCCTCCATCGGATTGAGGAGATATGCTGCCACTCCTATATCAAGTACATTTGTGTCACATTCATGAAAATCTACATATTTCAGCGCGCTCTTAAGATCCTCCATGCATATGATGATTCCGGCATTCTTCAGATCGTATATGAATTTGACTGCCTCATCAGGATCTATACCCGATGAACAGTTTATCACGTACACATCCTTTGAATCACAGGCAACGGCTATGCCGAGCATCATGTCATCACTGTGGGCAACGTATACACCGACAGCTCCTGATTTCTTTGCAGCATCCTCGATATGAGCAAAGTCGGCTGTAGAATTTACCACTGTTATATCCGGTTTCAGTTCACTTACAGTCTGCTGGTTGTCAAACTTCTTTAAGAGACTCTTGAATTCCAGTCTTTTGAAAATGTTGTATGAATTGTCATTAAACGCATTCTCATATGTGGTATCCTCAAGCTTGAAATCCAGTTCACAGTCAAGCTTGATCGCTGCAAGCTCTCTGGACATTATTGCCTGTTCTGAGAACTCCGCAAGATTTTTCTGGGCTTTAGGAGGCTTGATCTCGTCTATATGTTCAAGAGCTCCTGCCACAGATCCCCACTGCTGAATGATCTTTGAGGCGGTCTTTTCACCTATTCCAGGAACCCCCGGGATGTTATCTGACGTATCACCCATAAGTCCCTTCATATCTATAAACTGGACTGGGGTAACTCCATAGAGATCCTTCACATCGTCTGCGTAATAGTTCTCTATCGTGGTTCCGCCTGCTTTTGTCTTCGGAATACGGACAAGGATATTGTCTGTTGCAAGCTGCAGAAGATCCCTGTCACCCGATACTATCACAACCTTGTATCCGGCAGAATCTGCAACTCTTGACAATGTGCCTATGATGTCATCAGCCTCATAACCACCTTTCTCAACTATGGTGACGTTCATCGCTGTCAAGACTTCTTTTATGAGTGGTACCTGCTCCCGCAGTTCATCCGGCATAGGCTTTCTTGTGCCCTTATACTCTTTGTACATAAGATGTCTGAATGTAGGCTGTTTAACGTCAAATGCCACACATACATTTGTCGGATTCTCTTCGTCGATTATCTTGAATATAATATTAAGAAAACCGAGGACAGCATTCGTGTGAAGTCCCTCATAGTTGGTGAGATCCGGAAGCCCGTAAAAAGCTCTGTTAAGTATGCTGTGTCCATCTATTATCAATATCTTTTTACCTGTATCTGGCATGAAAACCTCCTCTTATTTACCGCTCGCCATAGAGTATTCTGACTATTCGATACCCTTATGATTCGCATTATATTTTTTGATATTCTGCATAAATTCCGTACTTTCATCCCTGACTTTGTTTTGTTCTTCGTAATATCTGTCGATATCACTGAGATCATAGCGGGAATCGTCCAAAAGTCTTGAGCCAAAGAATTCAGCATAATAGTATTCAGGTTGCTCACTGAATTTGGAATTCTGTTCATAGTTGTAGACCTTGTCAAGAGCACCGCTGTACAGCCATATAAGTCCGGCAACAACGGCTGCAATTCCGACCAGTATCGTGGAATTTGCTATTCTCTTTACCGTGGTAAGTCTGTTCATCTCTTCCTCAAGATGCTTATCCAGGGCATTCTTAAAATCTGTAGATATATTATCAGACTCGTCCAGTTGTTTCATACCAACTATAAGCGTGTAATAGATATCCAGCTCTTCATAGCAGTTTTTGCATGATCTGACATGCTTAATAAACTCTCTGAGTTCATCGTCAGGGAGTTTATTCTCAATAAACGCCATTATCTTTGACTGTGCTTCCAAACAATTCATATGATCCACCTAGTTAATCTCAAATGATCCATCATCCTGTGTGTTTTCAATCTTTCTTATGACCAGATAATACGGCTCACCCTTCTCTGGAACGACCTGGACTCTGTCGCCAACCTTGTGTCCCATGATCGCCCTGCCTATAGGTGATACGTTGCTCACCCTTCCGTCAAGCACATCAGCACGAACGCTTGTGACAACTCTGTATGTTTCCTCCTCGTCGTCATCCTCAAAATAAACGGTTACCGTGTTATCAATTCCAACCTCATCGTCTGCTGAGGTATCATCTATTATATCTGCAGTCCTGACAAGCCTGTCCAGATATCTGATCCTTCGCTCATTGGCATTCTTGTCTTTCTTTGCTGCATAATATTCAAAATTCTCACTGAGATCCCCCTGAGCTCTTGCCTCCTTTACGGCTTCAAGCTTCTCCTTCCTGACTACACATTTTCTATATTCGATCTCCTGTTCCATCTTTTCGATGTCTTTTTTTGTAAGCTGCTTACCCATATCGATACGCCTCCAAATCTAACGCAATACTTTATATATACTATCACAAAATCCATTCAAAGTAAAATGAGGTGTTGCTGCACTAGTTATCATGGCGG
>ULRP01034389.1_pt1 | contig 13548 bp, 10 predicted proteins | sample 1955521 | NCBI WGS metagenome assembly ULRP01 (sample SAMEA4835685, study PRJEB28245) | human gut metagenome | biome: gut microbiome; material: fecal sample | place: Denmark | collected 2008
AAACCTTGCTTCTCACTTTTTTCACCTTTGTTATAATAATGAAGAAAGCGAAAAGCACGATACCGACGCCGCTCGCGATAAATCCGATGACATAGCATTTCGGCATATAGCGGAATTCGAGCGTATGGAAGCCTTCCTCAACCTCAAATGAGAGAAGAGCGCTGAGGGTGCGGTGTGTTTCCACCTTTTTGCCGTCTACATAAACATTCCAGCCGGCATCGTAAGGGATGGTCGTGAATACGAGGGTCTGCCCATCTGTTACGGTGATTTCACCCTTGAGATGGGAATTTCCGTGTTTTTCGACATACATTCCGCAACTGTCAAGTGCGTTTATTGCTTCTGTCATCGCGTTGTAGTCAACGCAGTAGAAGTAATAATCCGATTCTCTGGAGAAATATGTCGCATCCTTTTTCAGGCGAAGCTCGGCGACTATTTTTGTTCCCTTCTTGAAGGAGCCGATATTCAGAATACCCGAGGTATCCTTGAAATATTCGCTGATGAACTTGCCGTTTACATAGAGATCGCAGGTTTTCTGGAAGTTATCGGCAGGGAAGTGAACATATATATCGCCGTCCTGCGGAGCTGTCAGCGTGAAGGTAACCTTTGCGCCGTCCGTTGCCTTGTCAAAGGTATAGTAAGGCGTATCGTGAACCTGCTGATTGCCGTCCTTGTCGATATACTTTGTCGGGTGGGTATAGCTGATACCCATATTGCAGTTTTCATAATCTATAGTGGCGCTGATTCCCTTGAAAACATTGCTGCGGAAGCCTGTTCCAGAGAGCATTTCGAGAATCATGTTATTCTGAAATTCCAGTCCCGTTATCGTTCCGCTGATATCGCCGAGGTCTGCTGTGAGTATACTCGGGCTGACACCGTATGCTATCGGCAGAGCCTTGGTATTCTGCATGGCATATATGGTATCATCGCTCTTGATATATTTATAATATTTTGTCCCGCTCTCGGCAACGGTATATATTTTCGGGTCGAGAGTATCGTTTTCCGTTATCACATATTTGATCCCGAGCAGTGCATCGGAAAGCGGTGTGCCGCCGACATAATATGTGTAGTGGCTCTGCGATGTATAGCCGAGGGAATTCATAAATTTGATGACGGAGGAATTGAGTGTGGAGGTGGAATGTGCTATGCCGTTGAAGCCGAAAGCCATCGGCATATTGACCGCGTTTCTGTATAGCGGGCGCACCATTTCCATTCTGTAGAATGATTTGTCACCGGCAAGAACCTTATTTACAACATCCTGACTGCGCAGTATCGCGCCTCGGTATGAGGAATAATTTTCTTTTGTGCCGTTGCTTTCCAGAAAGTTGTCATATTTTACCGCGCCGACATCCGTCTGCTCCTCTGCGATGGTTATCAGCGTGTTTGCAAACATTTCTACGCATACGACTATGGCGAGGATAAACGCCGCCGAGCTTTCATATGACCTGTTCGAGAGCAGATTGAGCACTATCACATATGCCGCAATAAGCACGAGTGTAAGGAATATACAGGTGGCATCATCGAGCGGATTCTGCTTTGTATCCTGATCAAAAACATAATCCAGCTTCTGTATAATCATGACGACTACGGCAAGTATCGCGCAGACCGCGCCGACCTGACCGAATTTTATTTTTTCTATATGAGCCACGGCATCATATGCCATGACTATGATGAAAAACGAGAAAACAAACGAATATCTGTAGTTCAGCCAGTTCGGAGCGGAGAAGCCGTGCCATACAAGGTCTATGGCATTTATGCTGAAGCTGAAAAGCAGTACCGCGAGAAGCATGGAGGCACACACCTTCTGCTTCTTTGTGATTGCGGGAGACATATAATAAAGCGGAATGGCGATGAGCGCGAGCAGACCGCTGTATATCATCGGAAGTCCCGTAGGACGCACAGAGTCATAGGAGCCGGGCAGGAGCTTGACGATGAGGTCAAGAAAATCAAACCGCAACGAAAAACTGTAAGAGGGATTTGAGAAGTCGGATTTACCGAAGGTGAGTGAGTAGTATGCCGCGATAAGCATGAATGCCGCGATAAGAAGCGAAATCAGAGTAAAGAAGGCAAAACGCATAAATGTGCGGAAGCCGTAGGCTTTGAAAAAAGATATTTTCTTTTCGCCCTTATATATAAGCTCATCGCGCTTGAGGCTGTAATAATAAAGGAAATAGAAAAAGGTGAATATACCGCACATATAACCGATATAGTAATTGGTTATGAAAATCATAGTGAGCGAGACGGTATAGAGAATAAATTTCCGTTCTTTTATCAGCGCCTCAAGTCCGAGTATCAGCAGAGGCAGGAAAATCATGGCATCGAGCCACATGGGGTTTGCCAGCTGAACAACGGAATATGCGCAGAGAGCATACATCAGCGAAAAGGCTATTGTGTGCATCTGCGAGATGAAGCGTGTCTTATGGATATAGTAGCCGAAGGTGAGTCCCATGAAGCCTACCTTGCAAAGCTGGATGGTCATCATGGCGTCTGCTATTCTGTCCTTCGGGAAAAGCGCGAATATTATATTGAGCGGGCTCGCGCCGTAATATGCAACGATACCCATAAATTCGCCGCCGAGCGTGCGCTTCCATGAATAAAGCCAGCTTCCGCCCTGCGTCAGCAGTCGGCGTATTTCCTCATAATAGTAAATATACTGCGCCTGAAGGTCAAGCGTGAGTACGCTGCTGTTTCCGAACGGATGCGTGCCGAGGCAGGCATAAACACCGAGCAGAATGGTAAACGGCAGGAAAAACGCCGCCAGCAGATATAAATATTCGCTGTGCTTCAGACGGAACAGGAAGCGTGCGAATTTTCCCTCCGGCGGAAGCATAATGGCGATGTCGCCGTTTTGTTCTTTCCGTTTCATTTGAATATCCTCTTTCCGATAATGTTTTTGTATTTTCCGTGCTGTCCTTTTCTATAATGGTATAAGTATACCATAAATTTTGTAAATAATCAATAAGGGGGAGCAAAAAGAAAGATATTTCTCCGAAAAAATAAAATAATTTAAAATTCTATAGACATTTTCCGATTTTAATGGTAAAATATATATTACAATTACCCGATGCAAAACGGAGGACAAAATGAACTTCGACGAAAACAGAAACAACGATTACAGAAGCTACTCTGCAAATGCCGGAGGCGGGCAGGGAGCAAAAAGACCTCAGGGTCATAAAAAGATTAAATTCAAGCCGAATAAGGAGGGTATGACAGCACTTCTTTCACTCCTTCTTATTGTAGTGCTCGTTATCGTACTGCTTGTGCTCGCAATAAAGGCAATAGCAAGCAAGAAGCCCGAGAAAACGGCGGAAACCACCACCGTTGCTACTACCGAAGCCACCGTCGATCCGATCTCGGTTGTTCCGGAGTGGCGCAAGAATTATGTAAACAAGCCCTATGCCACTGATGATGTTCACAAGGGCAAGCTTATACTCGTAAACAATTCCGTTGAATACAAATTTCCGACAGCCGCGGAGGAATCGCGCGATATCGTTTCTCTCTGGGGTCAGGAGGGATATAATACTAATTATGTTCTCGGCATAGATGCAAGGCTGCGCCGCGATATCATAATGCCGATGAACAAGATGTTCACCGATCTGAAAGCCGCTCTGCCGGAGACCTTTGAGACAGGTGCCGACGGCAAAACCGATAAGATAATAGTAGCCAGCGGCTATCGCGATTACAATCGCCAGCAGAGTGTTTATAACCGCACCATTGAAGAGATGGGCGAAGAGGTCGGCAAATATTACGCCACAAATCCCGGCTTCAGCGAGCATCATACGGGACTTGCAATCGACCTCAAGATTTTCACGCACAAGGGTGCGACAGTCGATTTCAACGCCGCTCAGCAGGAATGGCTTGTAAAGAACTGTGCGAAATACGGCTTTGTTCTCCGCTATGACGGCGCAAAGGTGGATATAACAAAAATTCTGCATGAATCATGGCATTTTCGCTATGTCGGCGTGCCCCATTCCGCATATATGACGGAAAACAATCTTTGCCTTGAAGAATATATCGACCTGCTCAGAAATAATTATTCTTATTCCGACAAGCCGCTTGAATACAGCTATGAGGGCGTCGATTATCTCATATATTTCTGCCCCGCGCAGTCCGGTGAATCAGTGACCTTCGTTCCCGTTCCCGCAAGCGGAGAATATACCGTTTCCGGCAACAATGTGGACGGCTTCATCGTCACGGTAACAAAATAAAATGGCACTCTGGAACCCTTGGCACGGGTGCGACAAATACAGCGCGGGCTGTATGCATTGCTATGTCTACAGGACAGATTCGCGCTTTGAAAAAGACAGCCGCTTGGTGACAAAAAACGCGGATTTTGATCTGCCGGTGCGTCTTTCCTGCGACGGAACATATAAGCTTCAGCCCGACGGCGAGCCTGTATACACCTGCTTTACCTCGGATTTTTTCCTCGATAAGGCGGACGCATGGCGCGACGAATGCTGGCAGATGATACATCGCCGTCCCGACCTTGATTTTCTGATAATAACGAAGCGTATCGTCCGCTTTGCCGAATGTGTCCCCGCCGACTGGGGCGAGGGCTACGGCAATGTGACGATATGCTGCACCGTGGAAAACGAAGAAGAAGCAAAAAGGCGGCTTCCCATTTTTCTCGAGGCGAAAATACGCCGCAAAATGATAATCTGCGAGCCGCTGCTTTCGAAAATAGACCTTTCGCCTTATCTTTCGGATAAAATTGAGGGTGTTATCTGCGGCGGCGAATCGGGAAACGAAGCCCGCATCTGCGACTATGATTGGGTGCTTGACATTCGCGCACAATGTGAAAAGGCGGGCGTGCCGTTTCATTTCAAGCAGACCGGAGCAAGGTTTAAAAAAGACGGCAAGATTTATCGTATACCGCGAAAATTTCAGCATTCACAGGCAAAAAAGGCGGGAATAGATTTGAAATAACAAACCGACAGGGGCTCCTGTCGGTTTTGTTTATTTATCCTTCTGCGTTATTTCTGAAAAAAATACCCTTTGTTTTTGCATTGTATTCCTTTGCCATAATGTGCAATATCAGCTCTTCCGCGGAAGAAAACGCAGCTATTGTACATGCTGTAAAGCAAAGCACCGTATAGCATGGCAGAGCGAGATAATACGGTATCAGGAAAACGGCAAATCCAGTTGCTTTGTTGAGATAAGTATGGAGAGAAGCAAAGCGGCGATATTTCACAGCCGCGGTCGCATATGCGCATAACCGCAGGAAAAGCACCGCACCGAGAAACCACCAGATGGCATGCGGAAGCATTTCATACATGACAGGAAAGAGTCTTATCAGCATGACAGTGTAGAATATGAGGTCTGCCACGGAATCGAGTTTGGCTCCGAAATCGCTCTCGGTGCCGCTTTTCCTCGCCGCCCAGCCGTCGAGTACATCCGTCAGTCCCGTCAGTGTATACACGATATAGTAGACCGGCGAGAGCGGCACGAGGAAAAGCAAAGCTATCGCACCGCATATGCGCAGTCCTGTTATGATATCTGCAATATTTCTGTATATTTTCATTTTGCGTGACGACGGCTCGATATGATATTCATGAGAACATAAATGCCGATAAGCACCGCAATACCTGTGCAGAGAATAACATACATGGTTCCCGTTTCAACCTTGTTTCCGAAGAAATAGAGATTGCAATCGACGCTGTCGCGTATCCCTTTCAATACTTCATCGGGGAATCCGAGCTTTTTCATTTCGGTAAAAGAACCGCCTATCAGATGATTGCGGATAAGGCTCGTGCCGTATGTTCCCGGGAGAAAAGAAAGTATTTTTTGCAGTCCGCCCGAGAAATTTGATATCGGCATATATGCGCCGCAGATAAATCCGTAGCCCGCGCTGACTATTGTGCCGACGGCGGAAGCCTGCCCGTCTGTGGAGAGAAAGAAATTGACGCAGGAGGAGAGTGCTGTTCCGAACATGGATAGCAGGAATACATCAAGCAGAGTAAGAAGAATATCGCGGAGGCTGAGATACCAGCCTGTAACGGCGATATATCCGAGGCAGACCGCTGTTGCCGTGAAGCTGATTATCAGCGTGGAAACGAGCGTGGAGAGGTAGTAGCCAAGTCCCATCGTGCCCGCTTTGACCGGAGTTATCGTCAGGTCATGGCGTGCACCGGAGGTTTTGTCCTTTATCATGAGCAGATTTGAGCAGAATGCCACCGTCACACAGCTGACGGCAAGAAGCGATGAGACAAGCTGACCGCCGATGCAGCTGTTCAGCACGGCATCGGGAACGGACGCACCTGCCGCAGCAAGTGCCGAGCGAAATGAATCTTCATAAACATTTTTCAAGAACGTGGCGTAAAGAACAAGCAGAATGAGCGGTGTGATAAGCGATGAGAAAAACATTCCCTTGTCCTTGAAATAAAGCTTCGTATTGCGCTTTACAAGCGCAAAAAGTTCTGTCATTTTTCGTCACCTCCCGTCAGCTTCTTGCCTGTTACGGTAAGAAAAACATCGTCCATTTTGCCTTTTACTATTTCGTAATCGCGGAAAAGCTCGGGATATTTCATTATCAGTGCCGTCGCCGCCGCAGTGTCCGGCACGGCTACGCGATATGCATCGCCGACAGCTTCATAAGGAGCGCCGAGCTTCTTTATATCGCTTTCGCTTATGCCGTAAAGCGAAATGAAATCGCCCGTATATGTGTTTTTGAGCTGAAGCGGCGTTCCCTCTGCGGCTATTTTTCCGTGGTCGAGGATTACAACATAGTCGGCATCCGCCGCCTCTTCCATATAATGTGTGGTGAGAAAGACCGTCAGTCCTTCGTTCTTACGCAGATTTCCGATGACGCTCCAGAGTGTGCTTCTTGTCTGCGGGTCAAGCCCTGTGGTCGGCTCATCGAGAATGAGTATTTTCGGTCTGTGCAGAAGCGCACGCGCTATATCTATGCGTCTGCGCTGACCGCCCGAAAGCCTGCCGACGGCACGCTTTCGCAAATCCGCAAAGTCCAGCATTTCCGAAAGCTCGGCAAAACGCGCCTTGAAGGCGGCACCGCGTATGCCGTAGAGCGCGGCTCTGCTCTCGAGATTATCATAAACGGAGAGGTCGCGGTCGAGCACGGACCCCTGAAAGACAACGCCGAGCGCACGCTTGACGGAGTCGGAATCTTTATCCATATCGGTATCGCATATTGAGATACTGCCGCTGTCCTTTGCAAGCTGACCGCACATGATATTTATCGTGGTGGATTTACCCGCACCGTTTATGCCGAGAAATGCAAAAAGCTCACCTTCCTTTACGCGAAAGCTGAGGTCGTTTACCGCATGCACATCGCCGAAGCTTTTTTGCAGATGGTCTATTTCAATAATATTTTTCAAGTTGGCGCCTCCTGTAGTATAACATATTGTTATTATTGGGCGATATAATTATAGCCGACTTGCCGCTTTTTGTCAAGCGACATGTGTGAAAAAGCCTGAAAAATCAGCTGATAATATCAAAGCCCGGAATTTATCCCGGGCATGATGGTTATTTTACGAATAATTCTTTTCTTTTTGTAAAGTATTTGTAATTTGCGAACAGCATTACAACGGATATGATAACAGATATAATTGTGCTGTAATTGAACAGATTCGTTTTTGCAATTGAGGAAGCGGCTATGGTGTATACAAATGTATAAATTATATTTGAGAGATATACGGCATAGAGGAGCACGGGACCGCTTTTTTTGAACTTCGCGAGCGCAAAGCGCGTGACGATTGCCAGTACTGCGATTCCGAGCAAAACACATCCGGTTAAGATATCAAGCGGTTTCAGAGCGGCGAACTGTTCGTAAACCGATTTTGCCGTAGCCTGATCTCCGTATATTATTCCCGTGAAGTATTTGATGCTGTTGATGAGATTGGCAATAGCCGAAAGAAAAAGAATGGCATAAATCAGAGCCTTGTACCAATTCATCTGGAATTTCTGCGCCGCAAAGATGTTGCTTGCCGGCGTGCAGGCTGTCTGCTGCTCGGGGCTTGCCTGTTTTTCGGTGCTTTCGGTTTTCGGTGCTCCGCATTCCGGGCAGAAATCATCCGATTCATTGATTTCTTTTCCGCATTTCTGACAATACATTTTTCTGTCCTCACATTCTGTTTATTTTGATGTCAAAGCGCAAAATCGGCAAAATAAATGATTTTGCGTTTTTCTTAAAATCAATTATACCATAAAACGACGGACAAGTCAATATCCATGCACAAAATTAAAAAGAATTTGACTACATTTTGACTACGGAACATGGTCAAAAATGCGAAGGATAGGGGCGGGGAGGGAGAAGTGAATAGTGAAGAAGTAAAAAGAAAAGTCGCCACTGGCGACTTTTCTTTTGGCGGAGCGTTAGTAACGTAAATCGAATAGATTGCATAATGTTTCGTTCATAGTTTATTCATTCTAACAATTTTGAGATATTTTTTCACTTTATTAAATGTTAATGATTACGAACTACCGATTCTCCTTTTATTTCAAAGGAAATTTCTTCGTTTGTAACCACATATTTCAAAGCATATTGATACCCTGTAATGGGATTCTCCATTGTATTATCTGTCTTATCAAATAAACATAGGCTCAAGGAAAACGCTCCGTCTGTTCTATCGAAAAAACTGTTTTCTAAACTCAACACGGTTTCTTTTTTATAACTATAGTTTCCGTCTGACACTGTAAACGAATAATCGTCGTTTTCAAGATTTTCTATACTTTGTAAAACCGCTCTGCTTCCATCATTCTTTGATATTATAAAACCCGCTTTATAATCTTCAAGGTTTGCAGAGTTTATCCCATAACGAACTGTAATAAAAACATCATCGAGAGAGAACGACGAAGACGAATTGATATTTGAAATCGAAAAAGAACAAAACCTTTTCTCTTCGGACGGAGTGGGTTGTGGCTTATCTTCAGGTTTTTTACCGCAACCGACAAAAAGTAAAGACGTGAATATCAATATAAATAACAAAGCAAGCGAAACTGCATTTTTTCTCTTTAACAAATGAAATTTCATTTTACACCTCCTAAATATTAGAGCGTTGTAAACGGGAACAATATAAGTTTGCTCTCATCATCGTGCGTATATTATAGCATAAATTTATAAATTTTTCAACCGCTATTGAGTTTGCAAGCGTAAAATTTCTAAAAAACTTCAAATGGCACTTTGGCGAATGCTTAAACGCAGTATAAAAAATACGAACGCCGATTTTAGCGGTGTTCGTATTTTTTATATCTGGCGGAGAAGGAGAGATTCGAACTCTCGAACCGTTTATGGCGGTTACACGATTTCCAGTCGTGCGCCCTCGACCAACTAGGCGACTTCTCCATAACAAATATCAGGTGCGGTTTTTACCGCGCTTTGATAGTTTATCACAAAAAATGCCGCAAGTCAATAGTTTTATGCAATTTTAAGAATTTATTTTTATATTTTTGCGCCGGCAGAGTTCTTTTAACTGCAAAGATATGTGATTTCTATGAAGCAGTCGTCATTTTTCACAAAAATAAAGCTATATTTTTTCTATACGCAACCGAGAGTTCCGGTCATGGCATATAAAAGTAGGTTGATAACCCCCCACTCGCTATGATACTATATATTTACAATATTATCTTCTATTTAAGGAGGAAGGTATATAATGAAGAAATTTTTAGCTGTTTTTCTTGCGCTGACGATGATTATTCTTCTCGGCGCCTGCGGAAAGGATCCAAGCGAAATGACTGATTCCACAACAGAAAGTGCGACCACGGTCGACACGAAAACCACAGAAACAACAAAGGCAACGGAAACAACAAAAACAACCGGAACAACAGAGAGCACGACCGAAACTACGGAAACAACCGCTCCTCCCGTTGTTATAAAGCCCGTTGAATTTGACGAGAGCAAGGTAGTGCTCTCTTTCGGCGCCGTCTCCGATGTTCATGTGAATGCGGCGAGCGGCGACGCTGTCGACAAGGTGAAGAGTGCAATTGCACAGCTCACAAAAGAAGCCTCAAAAAACGGCGGCAGACTTGACGCTCTGGCAGTAGTCGGCGATATCGCCGATACGGGCAAGGCAGCAGAGCTGGGCTATTTCAAGAGTGCTATTGAGAGCGTTCTTCCCGATGATGTGAAAACTCTGCTTGTTACAGGCAACCATGATTCCATTATGGGTCAGTGCCTCAATCTCATGGATTATGAGCTTGCTTTCGGCGAAAAATACTTCGGCGAGGGCATTGATACAGAGGATACAAATCTCAGTATAGGCGTTCGCGACTGTGTTGTAAACGGCTATCACTTCCTCATGCTTGAGCCGGAAACCTACAGCAAGACGATGGGCTGTCCTTATTCCAAGGAAGCGGTGGAATGGCTTGACAATATGCTCCGCAAGCTCACGGAGGAAAATCCCGAGCAGTATGTTTTTGTATGCACGCATCCGATGATATACAATACCTGCTACGGAAGTGATCTTGACGGCAATCCTTCATATTGGTCCACAACATACCTTACTCCCACACTTTCAAAATATTCGCAGGTTGTGACCTTCAGCGGTCATCTGCACTTCCCGATAAATGACAACCGCTCCATCATGCAGGGCGCTTTCACCTCGCTCGGCTGCGGGTCTGTCCGCTATATGGCAATAGAAGCCGGCGGCTATGAAAATATGGCAGGAGCTACCACCATGAATGACAGATATGAGATTTCCTCAGGTCTGCTTGTTCAGGTAGACGAAAACGGCAATGTCAAGGTGACAAAGATGTTCTTCTCCGAGAATACTTCATTTGAGGAGCCATGGACTATAGCTCATCCCGATGCAGAAGGCACTCATCTGAAAAAATACAGCCGCGAGACAAGAGAAGCGGCAAACAAGGCGCCCACACTCGGCAATGTAAAGATTGATCCCAGAGAAAACACAAAGACAGGCGTAAAAACATATCTCACATTTGACGCGGCAATCGATGATGAATTTGCTCATCACTATGAAATAGAGATAAAGCACATCACGGCAGGCAAGGTAATAAATAAGAAGATTCTATCCGATTTTTATCATCATGCCAAGAGAAGCGATATGAAGAAGAGTTATGAGCTTTTCCTCGGAAATCTCAAGGACGGCAAGTATAAAGTCACGCTCACGGCATATGACTCATGGGGTGCTGCAAGCGATACATTCGTATACGAGTGGGAATCGACAAAGGGTGAAGTTACGGTGAAAAAAGCCGCGCTTTATGCCGATTTCGATTTTTCGGGCGGCACGGTAAAGGACGCGCTCGGTCGCATAGAAGTGACAAATATGGGCGCTACCGTCGAGAATGCAACTGTTATTCACGGCGGCAAGGCATATACTGCCGATGCGCTCAAAGCTTCGGAAGATAAATATGTCATCTGCAAATTCAAGGAGCTGACAACGCAGGATGCCTTCAAGTCATGGGCTGAAAACGGCTTTTCCGTTGAAGCATTCTATGTAATGCCCGCAAAGGGTTCTGTTCAGGGCATCATCTGCGGCACGCAGGCTGGTGGCTGGGGTCTTGCCGAGGATAAGACAGGCAAGCCTTATTTCCTCACAGGCGGCGGCACGAGCTACAATACGGGCGCATATGCAACCTCCGCTTCTGCAGAGCTTGTTCATGTTGTCGGCGTATACAGCATTTCCGACGGAAAATGCTATATCTATGTAAACGGCAAGCTGAATGCTTCGGTTGCCATAAACAGCACCTTCAAGGTCGGTACAGACGGCACATTCAATTATTTCTGCCTCGGCAACGATATCACCAAGGGCAATGTCGGCGGCGACTTCCCGACAAAGGGAATGACTATGGTAGACGGCAAAATCTACACCGGCGCACTCACTGCAGAGCAGATAGCGGAAGCGTATAATTCCGCACTCAAGCTGCTTAAATAAATCACACGGAAAAACAGGAGTATCAAGGTGCGCCTGCCGCAAAATGTGCGGACAGTACCGAAAACGCCTGTGGCAGAACAAATAAAAGATCAGGCAATGAACTGACATCGCTTTTCGGGCGGTGTCAGTTTTGTTTTAAGTCGGATACGTTCTTTATTGCAGAAGCAGATACACCGATGAGAAGGCGAGCCTCCTTACAGGTGCGGGGTTTTCACACGATAAACAGGATGGGATTTTAATGTCCGTTTACCGCTGCAATAACGAGAGAATATCTATAAATCAAAAAGAATGAGCCCGGTTCAATACCGAGCTCATTCACAAGCAATTTAATATTTAATTTCTGTCTTAATTTTGGGGTTCTCTGCATCGCAGTACGCCCATGTTTAATTATGTATTTTATATTTACTGACGGAGGATTATTTTGCTTCCTCATCGACAACATCTTCGCAGGGCTCGTCTTTTCTCTTGCCGTTTGTAAGAAGATTTACGAGTATGCCGAGGATGAGCGCGCATGCGACGGTGGTTATCGTTACCTTGCCGAATGTGAGGGAAAGACCGCCGATACCTGTGATGAGTATAGTGGAAGCCACGAAGAGATTTCTGTTATCGTTGAGGTCGACAGGCTGGAGCATCTTGAGACCCGATACCGCGATGAAGCCGTAGAGTGCGATGCACACACCGCCCATTACACAGGAGGGGATAGTGGAAAGGAAGGTTACAAAGGGAGCGAAGAATGAGACTACTATTGCCATTATCGCGGTGGTAAGTATCGTTACCACGGAGGCATTGCCGGATATTGCGACACAGCCGACGGACTCGCCGTATGTTGTGTTGGGGCATCCGCCGAAGAAAGCGCCTGCCATTGAGCCTACACCGTCGCCGAGGAGAGTTCTGGAAAGTCCGGGGTTTTCAAGCAGATCCTGCTCGATGATGCTGGAGAGGTTCTTGTGGTCTGCGATGTGCTCTGCGAATACCACGAGTGCTACGGGAACATATGCCACTGCTATGGAAGCTACATAGGCACCGTTGATTTCCTTCACGCCTTTGAGAGCCTCAATGAATGTGAAGTCGGGATACCACTGCATATTCTTGAAAGCGGAGAAGTTTATTATCTGAAGAGCGGCTGTATCTGTTAAATTACCGATTACCGTGAAGAGTGCGGCGAGACCGTAGCCTGCTACGATACCGATTATAAAAGGAATCATTCTTGCCATCTTCTTGCCGAAAACAGAGCAGATGATGACTGTTGCGAGGGTTACGAGACCACAGAGGATGCAAAGGCAAACAGATGCGCTCTGTACTGCCACTCCATCGACCATGTGAGTTACATTGCCTTTCTGAAGGTCGCCTACGGCGTTACCCGCGAGCGAAAGACCGATGATGGAGACTGTAGGACCGATTACTACTGCGGGCATGAGCTTATTTATCCAGTTGACGCCTGCAAGCTTGACTATGATTGCGAGAACAACATAAACGAGACCTGCGAAAACCGCACCGAGGATAAGACCTACATATCCGAGCGATGCCGAAGCCGCACCTGCGAAAGCAGAGAGCATGGGGCCGATGAATGCGAATGAAGAGCCGACGAATACAGGGCTTCTGAACTTGGTGAAGAGCAGATAAACAAGCGTACCTACGCCCGCGCCGAAGAGTGCTGCCGAGGACGACATACCGTTACCGACTATGGCGGGAACGGCTATCG
>ULRP01042328.1_pt1 | contig 13542 bp, 12 predicted proteins | sample 1955521 | NCBI WGS metagenome assembly ULRP01 (sample SAMEA4835685, study PRJEB28245) | human gut metagenome | biome: gut microbiome; material: fecal sample | place: Denmark | collected 2008
ATTCGTTTGACATAAGGTATTTTCTTAATAAATTCATCGTCTAAATATTCGCCAATTTCGCTAATATCTATAAAACGGCAAAATTTATTCATATAGTGTTTTTTTATTCATCTATCTTTTTTCGTTTTTCTTCACTTGTAAGATCAAGTGATATTTTTGCTAATAAATCGATATCGGAATCAATTCGATTTATTTCTTTTGCAAATGAGCCAAAAACAGATAAATGTTTAATTGTATAATTTGACTTTATGTGTTTTTCATCTTCTTTAAAAACTTTATAAATATCTTTTAAAGAAAGTTCTTTAAGATTTTCATAATAACTTTTATCTTGCACTTTTTCAGTTGCGGCCCAGCTGCCATCATCGTTTTCCTTATTGAAGAGATTCGCTTTGCCAAACCGTGCATTGTCGACAAGGTTATTTTGCTTGTTAACAATCCAACAGGGGGTGAAAACCTCAGCGTTGTCTTTGTTTCTTTTTATCTGTTCGGTTTTACCTTTCTCTATGCGTGGTTTAAGAAGTTTAGTTTTTGTTTTCAAAAGGCTGGGCATCAGACTTTGCCGTTTCCTTTCTTGAATCTCTTAGGCACATTGTCGTATTTGCCGGCATCGGCGGCTTCCTTGTCGACAAATTTGCCCTCAAGGGAGTCAAGAAGGATGTTGAAGATGGCATCAGCCAACCCTTCACAGATTTCAAGCTTTTCTTCCGACTTCTCGTTGCTTTTCCCGGAGTAGATGATGTACTGGTCTAGCATCTCGGAAAGATCCTCGATGTCGGTAGGAATTTGGAACGGGGTATCCTCAATTGGATTGAGACGTTTCACTTGCAATTCGCTCATATAGGCGCCAAGTCCAAGTTCAATAAAATGGACAAGGAAAGCGGAACGATTGGATGCAAATGAGGTCTCCGTGCGTTTAAAGGCTTCATCAAGGCTTTTGGTCAAATCCTGACTATAGATCCTGACTGTTGTGTAATTGAATTTTGAATTTTTCATGGTTTTTACCTCCTGTTGATTCGATTTGCCGCCTTTTCAAGCGGTGAGAGTTTTTCCACCCTCACCTAATAGGCTTTTTCGACCCCGAAAAGTTCGTGTCTTTTGTGAAATTTCTTAAAATATTTTTTTGCCGATGATTTTTTCGATTGCTTTCTCAGCTCTGCTGAGGTGCTCCGAAAAGGTGTTTTTCGCTATCCCCATTTCTTTTGCCGCATCTATCGATTTCATCCCCTGGAGTCGAACTTTTGAAAAAGCTTCTCTTTGTTTTGGCGGAAGCATCATCAAGATTTCCAGCATCACCGACCTTTTGTTGCTTTCATCGATTTCAGATGCAATTTTTTCGGCAAGGTTCATGGAGTCAGGATTGGGAATGTCAATTTCCCTGCCCTCATCGTCGACTGGGAATCTTGCCATTCTTCGTTCATGTTTTTTCTCATCGCAGTATTCTTTGTACTCGATGAGCATCATCTTTTCGGTCCATTCGGCCGGGACCGAAGGATCGTGGTAAGCGTCATACGACTGTTTGTCCATTGGGAAGCGGACGTTCTTCTTCTCGCCTTTCTTGTTCGTGAAAGCAAAGTTAACAAAAATCTTAGTAGCCATGGTTAATTCCTCCTCTTGGCTTGAGGATTGGAAGCCGTCGCTAGGTGCCATTCAGTGATTACTAGTAATGCTTAATGAACTTTCTTTGATATTGAGTATTTACAAACACAAACGTCGTGTTAGAAAGTGAGTTACTAGTTACCTAGAGATCTAGTTATGACTCCAATCCTGCTTTGGTTATTCGCCTTTTGGGAAGAAGTCGCCTGTGTCTGTAAAAAGGGCAAAGAAAAAATGAACATAGACGATGACCAAGACTTTCATTTGTTGTCTTGGTCAAGATCTGCTGTTCATCTTTCGTTCATCTGAGATCTCTTCTTGTTTTTGTTTTGAGTGTGTCTGTTACGCTCTTCTTTGTTTTAAGACTTGCTTTGTGTCCATATTCACGGTCACAATCCAAATTCCTTTGGCGCATTCAACAAGTCGTTCCTGAAAGTTGATTCGACACAACAGTTTTCCTTCAGGGGTTTTGATGTCACTCCACATAATTGGACCCCTCCTTTCTGTGATTGGATAATTCAGATGCCATCTAGCTTTTCTGAATCATCTGCATTCATTGTATTTCGAAAAGAAAAATATTTTTTTTGGCCGATTGTGGGTCTATTTGGGGAATTTTCGGGTGTAGAAAAGCAAACATTATAAAAGTTTGAAAATTCATAGTTTAATTGCATCTTTTCAAAGCTCGTGATAAAATCAAAATAACAACATTAGGAGTTAGAATGAAATACAACTACAACAAGCTTTGGAAATTGTTAATTGATAACAAAATGCTAAAAAAAGATCTTATGGAAAAAGCAAGTATCGCTGCTTCTACTATGGCCAAAATGAGCAAAGAATTACCAGTTAGTTTAGAAGTAATTGGAAGAATTTGCGAAGTTTTTAAGTGCAATGTTGGGGACGTATTAGAAATCATTTATTAGGGGATAAATTATGAAAATATGCTTTGGGACCCTATTTACCATTCTTTATCAAATTAAAAAGAGCGGAACGCAACCAAAGCTGTATTCCGCTCTATTAGAACCATGGGATGACAATCCACTTCCCTACGACTCGTCCGATGTAAGCAAAAGAATAAAAGGCACCGAGGATATTCCTCAAACAAGCAAAGACAAATTTTTAGAATATGAAAGTGACGACATTGCGACTTTCTACAAAAAGCATCTGCGAACTTATCTAGACGAAAATAAATTCAGAAATATCATTGCAGCAATAAAAATAGTCCTCGCAAAAGATTCCGTTGAAACATACACAAAATTGGGTGGTTCAAATTATACAAAGGACATAATTCTTAACCGCGACACTTTCGACTTTTACTCATTGATTGCCAACATTATGAATTATTGTTGTAGCATCAATAATGCTTTTCAAAAAGACGTAGCCGAAATTAAAAAGGGCTTTGTAAATAATTGCTCCGAAGAAAGTAAGAAAATCTTTTTAGAAGACTCTATCACGAATATTCACACCGATTTGGAAACAACAATTAGAGGCATTGATTTTAATAAAGTCTTCAAAGAACTGCCTCTTAATGATGAGTCGTTGCACATTACAAACCCTACGAAATTGAAATTATTTCGGCCTAATATTTTAAATAAGGAATTTGATTATGAAGCATTGATAACTTTTATTTATCAAAACATCGGAAGATATGTTTTCTCTAGAGCAAAGAAAAATGACTATGAGTCAAATGATATGATCGACTCTTTTGTAAGCGATGCTATCAGATGTTACTACAAGAATAGTAACAAAGAAAATTCTTCCGATTCTTTCTCCGAAATAATGCTTTATTCTTTCATGGAGTGCGTCCTTCACGCGCCTAAAATTCTTAGTGCTTTCGAGGTAAAAAATCATCCGTGGATTAAAAACGCAAAATCTTCAGGGGTCTATTTTCTTCCCGCCGGAACGATTGGTGGCGTAAATCAAATCATTCTTGGGTCATCCAGTGTGACTAATTCTTTGGAAGCAGCAATCAATGAAGCATTCTCTCGTGTTAAAGAAATTATCGCAAATAAAAATGATGAACATAATTTAGTTGATCGATATTTGCTTCAGCAAGTGATGCCAGAAAAGCAAAGAAAATTCATGGAATCTGTTATTCTTCCTTCAGAAAAGGCACCTGAAAAGGAATATTCTTTCGGAATTTTCATTACATATATGTCAAAAGAAATTGATAGAAACGGATTATCTAACGCTGATTTTCTACAGCAATCTGAAGAAAACATGATTAGCGACATCACTTCATCAATACCAAGAATTAGGCAAATAATTACGAATGATAATTTAGACAGTTATTCGTACTACCTGTTCTTCTTACCTTTAGGAAAAGGCGAAGAAGATTCAACGGAAATTATGGAAAAAGCGTTGGGAGGCATTTAAATATGGGTTACTCTCCTAGAAACCGAACATTAGGTGAATATATCTATGATGAGATAGATAAAAACGAATACTTGAATAAACTCTACAATAAACTCATTAGGGACTATTCAAGAAAGATTTTTCGTCGTGAACTGGAGCCGTTTTTCGAAAAGGAAATTAGTGATCTTCTAAGGTTTGCGGATTTACTATCAAAATCTACTAATCCAAAGAAAAAAGGAACCCACAAAATATGGGCTCAACAAATAGTCGCATTATTAGACAAATTATTTCCAAACAACGACCTTATTAAAATTTATAAATTCTCAGTTTTATCTGTTTGCAACAACTATCAAGGACTAAAATCCGATAAAAAGATATTAGAAGACTCGAATATTTTAGAACAAGCCGTCGTAAACGCTGACAAGCTTTATTTTAAAGTGCCAAATCATCCAAACGATTATTTCTTTGAAGATCAAAAAGGAATATATGACTCTATGTCCAAAGGGCACCTGAGTTATTCAGCTCCAACTTCGCAAGGCAAATCGTACATAATGAAAGTTTTCATAAGAGAACAAATCCTCAAAGGTTGCTACGATAATTTTGCTATTGTCGTTCCTACAAAGGCTTTAATTAATGAAACCAGGCATAAAATGCTTGAAGAATTAAAGGAAAATAACATAACTACACAATTCAATTATCGAATTGTCACTTCAACAGGCGATATTGCTTTGGAACAAAAACACCATTTCATTTTCATTATGACTCCGGAAAGGTTTCTATATTTATTGAATACAACAGCCTTTCTAGCATCATACGTTTTCATTGATGAAGCTCATAAAATATCATCCAAAGATAAAAGAAGCGCTTTTTACTATCAATTAGTCTCAAAATTAATGAAATCGTCACCTAAACCAACAATCGTTTTTGCTTCTCCAAATATACCAAACCCGGAAGAATATTTGAAATTAATAAATGAACAAGAAAGAACAAACAAATTTCATTCAGAGTATGCACCAGTAAGCCAAATCAAACAATTAATAGACTGCTCGAGTGGAAGAATCGAAGTTTACAATGACTTTTCAAAAAAATTCATCAAAATGGGAAACGATTCACCAAAATCCCTTAATGAAGTAATTAAATATATTGGCAAAAGCGAACAAAATCTCGTTTATTGTAATTCATTGCGCGAAACAATAGATCAAGCGGTAGACTATGCAAAAACAATGCCATCCTTAGATGACAAAGTCCTAAAAAAATTATCGAAAGATATTAGAAATGAAATAAATAACGAATATTACTTGGCGGATCTCATCGAAAAAGGGGTTGCTTACCATGTTGGATACCTTCCGGCAAGCATTCGATTAAGGATTGAAGATGCATACAAGCAAGGATTAATAAAAACCCTTTTTTGCACGAGCACATTGATTGAAGGAGTCAATTTACCTGCAGATAATCTCTTCATCACATCTCACAAAAGTGGTCTCAAAAATTTAGACGAAGTCACATTTAGAAATCTAATCGGTAGAGTTGGTAGAATTGACCATAGTCTCTTTGGAAATGTTTTTCTGATAAATATCCATCCGGATAACCAACAAATAGAACATTACAAAAAGCTTCTCATAAAAGACATTCCAAATCAAAAGTTATCTATAGAAACTACGCTTTCAACTCCTCAAAAGAAAGCTGTTGTTGAGTCTTTATTAAATAAAGATTTTGAGATGGCAAATAAACCGCCAAGCACAACAAATGACGAGTTTGAGTTTATGCGCAAGGTGGCAACTACAATAATTACAAATTTAAAAACAAATACTGAAGATGCAATCATGCATTCGTTTTCAAAAGAACTTACAAATGAAGCAAAACAATTAATCTCGGAAAAATATCAAGATACAACGTTGAGCAAAGGAATAAATATAACGCCTGATCAAACCACCACATTGAAAGAATATATACAAAAAGGGGCGTCTTATCCCCCAAAAACCATCGATAACAAATTTGATTGGACGATAACACTTAATTTTTTAATAGAACTTGCCCATATATTTAAATGGAACGTCTATGAGCGTCAAACAATTGGAAAAATAAATGACTGTGGGGAATATTCCGCTTTGCAATATTTCACAGGCTTGCTTACTAGATGGATGTCTGGCAATGGCCTATTCTTAATTGTCAAATCTGCAATAGACTACAAAAAAGATAAACCAAGTTTGGGTATTTGGGTAAATGGGCATTGTGTTTCGGATCATTTTGATTTCAACAATAAAAGACACATAAACTATGTTATTGCGGAAACATTGTCAAACATAGAAAATGTCATTTTATTTTCTTTTGCAAATTATTTCCGAGAATTTTCTACCGAGTATAAGCAATTTCACAACGTAGATCATTTCGATAATGACTGGTATGAATATGTAGAATACGGAACAACCGATCCATTCACAATAATCTTGCAAAGGAATGGGTATACCAGAGAAACAGCTCGTTATATCATCGAACACAGGGACAAATTTATAAACACAAAGGTGTCAACACAAACCGCTCCATTTGTTTTGGCATTAAAGTCACTATCAAACTGCGACAATGAGAATGTAAAAATGGAAACAATCGATGTTGCAATAAACGTGCCTGAATTATTTGAGTAAATACAAAAGCCAAAATTTTTGTATAGGAATATTTAATCTTATTGTTATAACTTATAAAACTCGGACAAATATCCAAGGTATCTTTCCATAGCTCTCTTAACTTTATCTTTATATGCTGGATTTGCGTCTATTGTCTCTCTAAATTTTTTGCTGTAATTCGAGAACACGCTACTATCATCAAACAGCATAAACGAATTGTAACTCTTTGAAAATTTAGCCCAAATTGGATCCATGAATTTTTCAATATTGGATATTATCTTTTTGGCATCTACATCAGATTTCGAATATTGCTCTTTCAAAAATAAGGAGAATTCCTCTTTAAACTTCTTCACAAAATAGTCTACGGCATACTTGGGTTCAGCATAGGGGGCTCGATGAATCAAAAAATAAATTTTTGATTTATCGATTCCAAAGAAATCCAATAAATCTTGAATAAGCCAGCATGAATGCAATGCCGTATGGTTGCAATTCACATATAAATTACTATCAAGTTGTTTATAGTTCGTTCTTGGAATTAGAGAAAATATGTTTTGTTTTTTAACCATTGAGTTTTAAAAGAGACGATATCCTCTTTTGACTTTGTTGAAGTCGAAATCAAATAGGCTGTAAGATTTCGAATCATCTCTACCCAGGCGTTCTCCTGAATTTCATAATCATCTATTTTCAGCATTGGTCAAAACTCTTGATTTTTAGCCTTTTTTAGCTGCTTTTCACGTTTTTTCGACAGAGCAACGTGATGCACTCCACATGCATAATCTTGCCTCAAAAAACATGTCCCAAATACAGCCAAAGTTATGAAGTCGACCTCTTTTGTAGAACTGTGTGACTGACAGTGCAACAGGTAAAAGGTAACTACCTTATTAGAAGATGATGGAGTAGATATGTTTTTTCAATATCATTACTCTTGATTACTGTTCGGCGTAATGAACAGAAATGTCAAGTCATTCCGTCAACCTTAAAGTTTTTAAGCAGCTCTCAAAATCTGTTTTCTCACCCCGCCAAACTTTATTACCCCATGGTAATAAATTCAATTTTTCCAACGTCAATATTAGAAAAAGGATTTCAAACTATCGTCTCCCAAAGATTTTTCATCGCATCCAACATAGAAGTGAAGAGAAAGGTGCATATAAAAGTACTTAGAAAAGCGGATAGAAAGCGATTGAGTGCCACATCAAGTGCCAAATGGGGGTGCCAATATTTAGTTCCAACGCAATAAATGAAGCTTTTTTGAAAAGACACACCTAGATTTTATCAAGGAAATTCCTTTATCTTTATCAACAAACGGCTTCAAAAAGCATCTCCGACTCTCAATATTCTACTAGTCCACGGATTTCCAATACCATGTTTTGTTCGGCCCTGATCTTTCAATATATCAGATGTTTTTAAGACGTGCGATGTTATTGATTTGCTGTGACGCTTATCCGAATTGTACTGCCGCTAATTTCTGGTTGCTTCTGACCTCGGATATAATTTCGCTTTAATAGGTGTTATCTTAGCATTGCTTTTATTCCCAACTTTATTCCCACCCAAATAATGTCAAAAAATTGGGAATAAAACAAATTTCTTTTACAGTGCAACAGCTAAAAGGCAACTACTACATTAGAAAAGCATGAGGTTGATATGGCAATTTCGCAATGACGGCATCATATCAACTGAACCCAGCCTAGCACATCAAGTTATATCTGTATTGTCTTTCTTAAACATAATTGTCTTAGCCAATGTGTCAAAATCTATGAATTCTCTTTTATTGAGAAAGAAACGGTTACAGTTACTTTAAAATTCCTTCCAAAAAACTTTTCGCTCCAGACCGCGAACAACAAGCAGCAAAAAAACTATCTTGAATAAGGAACTCCAGGAAGCAAAAACAGATCATTGATGTTGGAATTGATTTCGTCCTGCTTCATTCCAAATCGGCTTAATTGAATGGCGTAAATCAGTCCTCTAATAATGATGTATCCCTGAACAACTTTTTGGTCTAATCCATTGAGTTTGTTTCCATGGTCTATATCATTCCTTGCATTGGAACACACTTCAGCAATTTCTTTATACGACATGTCTTTTGCAAATCTATTTTTAATAGTTTTTATGCATCCAGAGTATTCCACCAATGCATATTCCATCTTGTCGCGCAAGGATTCCATATGGACGTGCTTTATGAATCCTTTATAGATTTTCTTTTTCCTCGAAACCGATTTTTCCATCAGAGGGGTGATTTCGGAAATAATTTCATCTTCTATGTTCTTTCTTTCTTCACTATATGGGATTCCATTTGGATATAAATTATCGAATTCGCTTTCAAAGGCGGCAGCATCTTTGCTTATGCTTTCCAAACCAACCCACAGCCTCGATATCTTTTCCTCTGGCAAATTCAACAAATGGATTTCGTCGCGGTAAATCGATGAAATAATATTGCCTGAAGCTTTGTAAATAAAACGCCATGGCAACGTATCTCTATAGATATCGTATTTATCTGCTTTTTCCCTTTTAATGTTTTCAATGCAAAAATGGAGACTGCCTTTGACGTTTCCAGTCAAAACAATAATTTCTTCAGGGTAAATGTTGGTCCGCATAAAGCAATATTGAATAAAAAGAAGCATCACCTCGCTTAATCTCAAGATTTGTTTTTCGTTAGATAATCCCTGCCATTTTAGAGACAAACCTGGGGTAAAATCGAATTCAGGGCCTTTCCAAATCAAAGAATATGTCGGGGATATAAGATAAGTTAAATCACTAACTTTGAATTCGTTTTTCATATTGACACTGTCAAATTCAAAATCAATTTTTCCAGATGTCATCTTATCATCAAAAGGATTTATTGATATATTCGGAGCCATATTCAAAAACTTTTGAAATTCCTTGGAATAAAAAGAAATTTGAGTAAAATTCCTCATTTCACAATATGCGTATAAGAGATATTTATCAATGCTTACTTTCAAATCCCATGAACCAAGCGAGACAGTGTTAATTTTATGTTCTTAACCATAATTGTTTTTTCCAAAATAGAAAGTAACCCTTGAACTCCCATCTATTAAAATCCCATCTAGCTTTTCAAAAGGCAGTTCTTTTTTCTCTCCTAGAAAAAATACTCCATTAGCGTTTTTTTTCATAAACAAACCCTGTGCGGCATCGCTGTCTAAGTAAACGTCCAAAGTATTATTACAAAATTTAAAAATATAGCTCTTGTCTCCAATTTCCACCTTTCCAATCATGATTTCTTCCACTTCTTTTTCCCTCCAGTTAGTAAACAAAAATTCTCTTTTCCTTGAATGAACGCAGTTACAAAGCCTAATGATTATTCTATCGGAACACTTATTCTCGATTTTGCCACACAAACATTTTCTTTAACAATGTAGCACTCGACATAGTGTGGTCCATGAAATTGACTGCTCTCATGGTGTTTTTCTTCACCTTTTACGATTGCTCCGCGAATATCATCCCTCTTACGAGCTTCTTCCCCTACATTTCTGACTTTCCAATAAATATCGTATGGCTTCTCGACATCACAATACTCAATATAAAAATCAAGAGACTTGGATCTTTGAACAATAAAACGATTCAATGTGGTTATAGATTTTAACAAATCATTCAATTTTCCCGTTCTAAAGCCATTAGCTGAAATGTCGCAATTAATTTCGACTTTGTTCCTGATTCTTACTTGAAATAAATCTTGGATAAACTGTTCGTTGTAGTTTCCAGACCCGGAATAATATGGATTAGACGGGAATCCATCTCCAAACAAATCAATGCAATTGTCCCAAAGAATACCCATATTTTGTTCCAATAGTTTATTTTTGGCTTTTTGGGGCGCCTTTCCCAATAAATTCAAATCTATATTTTTGATATCGTCGTCACCAATTACGGATAAATATCTCATTCTCTGAGCTTGCAAATAATCAAAAAAAGAAATAAGCAAAGAAATGAAGTTTATGCTTCGAATATTAACGTTTCGATATTCACAAGAATTTTGACTTAAGAAATCGTGAACTAAAAGGTCGATTTCTATTCCCTTAAAGCGAATATTATGCTCATCACGCCAGCAGCGAATCAATTTGCATAAGCTTCTATAAACCGAATACTCTTTTGCAAAATCATTAATTATCCTTTGCTGTTCCAACGGATTGGTTTTAAGCCAAGATCCATCATCATGAGTGTTTGGATAGGTTAAAGTTGATGACGAAGTATAAATTTGAAACGAGGGAACTAACTCTATTACTGTTTTCTTAAACAAGGCATCTACGACCTGCCCATCTCCTTTAATGATTGAGTTCGGATATCTTTCATCCAAATGATTTTTAATTTCTGATAATAATTGTGATTGAATATTCCCTTTTCTACAGCAAAATCTATCGTAATCCTCATTCGGAAGAATATAGCAAACATCAACGTCACTATTTTTCGTTGCGGTTCCTCTTCCATAAGATCCTGAAATGACATAATGACAACCGCAATTAGAACAATAATAAACAGAATCAAGCTTATCGACCAAAGCCTTCACGCTCTTTTCAATTTCATCATTCTTGGGTTCATTTGCATTAAGCAATTCGGCAAACGCTTCATTCAAATTCATAATGCTTGATACGTCCTCTCTTCGTCTTTTCTTTCCTTCAATTTGAAACTTGCTAGATCAACAAACTTGTCTGGAATCGTAGGAAGGTTTCTTTGCGTGAGAGAGAACCTTTCATTAAGACTTTCGATTTTTGCTTCTATAACCGAATCATCCACTTTGCCTGCGTTAATTTTGTCTTTTAAAACAATAATTTCATTTCGCATTTCCCATAATTTAGTAGAAGAGTCTTTAAAAGATTGAATATCTTTCTTTGTTTCAACCTTATCGAGAATTTCGGTAAAAATCGTTGAAAATACAGTTATGAAAGAAGATATAATGGTGCCGATTTCATTTTTGAAGACAGCGCATATCGCGGTTGAAATGGCGGCACTAGCTGTAAAAATGATTTTTAGAATTTCAAAAAGTTTTCTCCTCTTTTCTAAAAACTCAAGATAAGTGCGTTGGATTTTATGCGTCCAAACTATTGAATCATAAATCTTATTAATAGAATCTATAAAAATGGTCATGTGTTCCATGGTTTTCACTCCTTTTTTAGCAAGCATATAGAAGGACGTCTTCTATTGCCTTATCATATTTTCATTATAACATTTAAGCCGATTAACATAAACGAATGTGGTCAAAACTTTCTATTTAATCAATGGGAAAATCAAAACAATTCCTGATAGCTTTTTTCGCAGGGATTTCTTATTTCTTCAATTTAAGTGTTGGAATGCCATAAAAAAAGACTACTGGCAAGATAGGTAGATAAACCTAACTAATCTAGTAGCCTACTAAGTTAATGACAACTTGTATTGGCCTTCACTTTTTGAAGACCAGCATTATATTGCAGTCATCGATGATGTTTGACTGGTACAAAATCCATTCATCATCCGCCATATCGTTGCATTTCTCGGATATCCTAATCTGAGAACCTCCCGAAGACAACGGATATAAGAACATATTTAAAGTCTTGAATTCCATATAAGTAACTTCCTTATCTTTCGTGAAATCCTATATCCAGGCTGAACCCAGCTTTTACTTTTGGTAGGGTCTTCTTTGTCTTGAATCCATCGTTGCCTTTAATGAAGACGAAATGCCTGTAATCAATCTCGAATTCATCGATTGCCATCATCTTGCTTGAATCGATTTCTTTGACCGAGTCCGGTTAGGAGAAGGAACTCTTCAATATGAAGTTCATCATAAACGAATCGATGACTCCTTTGTTTTCCTCCCCTACAATCACTCTTTGAATGGCCGCCTTAAAATCAATTTTCACATTCTTGGACATCGGATACAAGACTTCGAAGCAATTTAGGGAGGAGTCACTTAGGAAGAATCCGTGCCCCCTTCCGCCGAGCGAGTGCTTACGCCTACCTTAAGAAGTGTTTCTAAGCAAGACAAAATGAAATAATATTCAAAAGAGCACTGTCTACTTTTCATTGACTAGTGCAAACAGGGAAAAGAGAAAAGATAAGAAAATAGCTAAACAATTCTATTTTGTTGCAATAACTATGTCATCTAACAATAGAATTTTGCAAATCTTATTAAATCTTATAATAGTTTTTGAAAGTCCCACTACGGTTGGTGTCAGCACTTTCTATAAACATCTTGAATAAATATTCGTTAGAAATTGTATCGAATTCATAGCGAATATCAAAACTCCAAACTGATCCTTTTACAAAATAGCCATTATCTAAATCAGTGTTTCTTACATAATAGAAATCATAAAGAGCGCTTGGGTTATTGCTATAATATTCTGATATTGAATTTTTTTGCTCTATAACATACCAGGTTTCATTTGTATCCTTGCCTAGTTTTTCGATTCTTGGTTTTCCAAACTTGCCATCATAATTGGTTTTGAAATATGAGAAATATGTCCCGGCATTCAATTCAAATGTATCTTTATCGGGGCAAGGTTGCGAAAATGAATAACCATTATTAAACCAGGTGATATCTGAACTTGTTTCTCCAGTTAAACCTGTTGGGGCAGTTAATCCCTCTAGCCCTACTTTAGATAGTTCTTCATCGGTAAACCATTTAGTAGAATCATGTTGGCTTGTTATCTCTTCTTCATTGTCGCCACAGCTAACTAAGCCAAAACAAGTGGTACCCAAAGTTATGGCACAGGCAATCATTGATAGTATCTTTTTGAACATGTTATTAATAGCCTCCAATCTTATTATTAAATATTTTACTAGAGGTTATTTACCAAAACAATTACTTAAATTAAATATTGTAGGCATCGAGCGATTATCTGACAGTTTCACTTACAATTTCTTCGGAGTTGATTGAAGTGAATATATTTCAAGCTAGATTTATAGAATCGGTTTTAAAAAAAGGTAATTGATGGAATCGAAAAAAATAAAAACAAGTTTTTCTTTTAAAAAATATACATTTTTTATATTTTAA
>ULRP01001005.1_pt1 | contig 13456 bp, 10 predicted proteins | sample 1955521 | NCBI WGS metagenome assembly ULRP01 (sample SAMEA4835685, study PRJEB28245) | human gut metagenome | biome: gut microbiome; material: fecal sample | place: Denmark | collected 2008
GGAAGTGAGGGGAAGCTCCTGCTACCACCGCGTGAACGCAGGGGTGTCCAGGAGTTTCTAGAATATTTCTTCAGTAACAACCTGAAGTCATCAAGGAAGTAAGGAGGGGGCGTTTTCCGCGCAGGCCGCGGAAGGCGCCCCCTCTGATTATTTGTGGCTCATCGGAACGATGATGATGTCCTGCCGGCGCCGCATGCGCTCAAATGGAGGTGGAGGGCAGTCAGTCAGACCAGGAAGCCCGGACAATTCTGGACCTGAGTGCCCCGGAGATATTCCTACCAGCTCCGGGTTCCGGTCCGTGAGGCAGAGTGCCGGGGTTCCGAGGGCGTTCCTGCGGCGTAAGCTGCATCCGCATGGCTCTCCTGAGTCATGCCGGGAGGCAGGAAAGGCCTTCGTTTGACGAAGGACAAAGCGTCTCTTTTCATGCTCCTTTTGCCATGCTCTACCTCTTCCGCGTGGAAACCGACGCAGGGGGAACAGGAGCTTTCCCCCCGGAAAACGGAGCGAAATTCCAGGAAACATTGCTCAAAGGCCCCGTTCCCCGCACTTGAAACAGCCCTCCGGCCAACAGGAAAACCGGGGAAGTAATAAACCCCGGCAAACCGCGAAGCCCCAGCTTGAAATCTGAATTGACCTGCAAATCGGAAAGGCGTATCCAGCCTCCCCCCTCCAGAGACATGTTGCTTCCCTGGGCCACGAAATTACTGGTGCGCACATAACCCTTCTCAATGGAAAAATCGCAATCGGCCCTGGATATCTTGTAATTAATCAGATGCCCCAGTCCAGGAATGTAATTAGAGAGGGCTTCCCCCAAAAATCCGAACAGGGGAATTTCCACCAGGTCGCCATGCACCAGGGCAGCCTCCCCCTTCGCCTGAATAGAATTCATATTGCCGCCCTTGGATGAAAACTCAATGGCTCCGTGCACAGTGGCTTTCTCCATTTTTTTGTCATAGGATTTCCCGATAGACGTCAAATTCATGTCCTGGAGGACAAAAGAACCGTTCAGGGCATCCCCATCGTCAATCTGCGCCAGAACGCGGCCCGTGAAGGTTCCGTCCCAGATGGTTCCCATCATCTTGTCCACAACCACCCATTGCGGGGAAATCAACACTTCCCCCTTTGTCCTTCCGAGATCCAGCGTGGTTCCCAGCAGGGGATAGCGCACGCGCCCGGCGGAAGCGTCAAAGCGGATGCGCCCCTTCATCAGCTTCATGTCATCCCCCATCGGAAACATGCCACCGCCGGAAAGCGTTACGGGCCGGGTAAAGACAAACTCCTTCAAAACCCTGGCGGCACTATCAGAAAACATCCGCAGGGTATAGCCGGGATAGGCCTGTCCTTCCAGGCCAAGCACTTCCACCGTATCCTGCACAAAACGGAAATCTATGCTCTTGGCCTTGAGCGTGCATTCCGAAGGACCTCCGGACAATCCGGCGGAAGACAGGTAATTTCCGTTGGAAACCACAGTCGTCACATTGGTCAGCACCAGTTGGTCTGTCACCAGATGGGCATCCGCCCGGGCGGACTTCAAGTCCACCCCCCTGTAGCGCGTGTTGGTTGCAGAAATAGTAGCCTGCAAGTCGTAAGCCTTTTCCAGATTGTACAAACCCAACGTTCCCTGGAAGGAAAACTCTAGGCCGGAATCCTTGCGGAAGACAAAGCGGTTCATGAAAAAGTCGTCATCCTCCATGCTCAACAATTGGTCTATCGTTTGCAGCGGAACTGTGGACTGCCCCATCACAAACATCTGACCGTCCAGAAAACCGTTGGCGAACAATTCAAAGACACCCTTTTCCATTTCCACCCGGCAGTTTTGCACAAAAAGCTGGTTGGGACGGTATTCCGCTTCCACATTCGCCATTTTGACAGGAACCTTGTTCCAGGCAAGATTCTCCGCATGGATGCGTGCTCGGACCAGAGTCGGCTCCACAGGCTTGCCCTCCGGAATATCCAGCCTGCCGTGTACCCATAAAACCGCTTTTTCCGGAAGCTGCAAATGTTCAGGGACAGAAAACCAATTTCCAGCCAGAGTCTCCAGCAGTTCAGGTTTCAGATTAGATTCCAGCGTAAAAACAAGGTCGGTGCCCAGATAGCTTCCTTCCAGCTTCACCCGGCCGTCATCCCGCACCAAATCCAATTGGGTGACATTAACGGAACGGCCAATCAATTCCGCCCTGGCCGCAGCGGAAACGAATTCCACTCCCTGGTAAAAGACATCCGTCACGGAAGCCTCAATCTGGAGGCGGTCCACCTGGAACGGCCCTTTCCAACCCTTTCCCATATCCACGGAACCGTACACCTTCAATTCCGGGTCTCCCCTGATTTCCAGCGCTGGCGGCAGCTTCGCATCCTCCGGGGCAATGGAACGGGCCATCCCCAACATCGCCTTCATTGGCAGCGTGCTGTGAACGTCTATCTTAATCTCTCCGTCCACTCCCATTACCTTGCCGGAAAAGCTGCCTCCGGGATGCCTTATATCCAGATCAGTTACATAAAAATTACCGTTTTCATAACTGAAATCGCAGGAGGCCCTCTGGAATTTTTCCCCAAGCACGGAAAATGCACCCATGGACCCGGAACCTAAAGCATTCAAATGTTCCACGCCCTCCCAATTTTCCGAAAAAACCGCACGACCGGATAGCTGTACATGCGGCTCGCTCAGAAACTTCATTTCCTTCGGCACCAGAGCTTCATCAACAATAGCCACCGCCCAGGAGACCAGCGGAGCCGTACTGCGGACATCCCAGATCAGCGTGCGCTTTTTCAAATCGGCCTGAAGGGAAAGGCTGACGAAACCGGCCGTTTCCGCATCCCGCATGGTAAAGCGTTTGGCCATGATAACGGAATCTGCGTAATCCCCATTGAACAGGAAATCCCTGACCATGATTTTTCCGTACCTGAGAAAAGGCGCCTGCAAATCCATGCCTATGCGCACGCCGCCTTTCGGATCGTCGCTTAAATTGACAATCAGGCGGGGAGGAGATGCATCAGGCCACTTCACCCGGTCCATGTAATTCAGGACCTGATTCAACTGCTCTCTGACGGCGGCCATGTCCTGAGCCGTCAGCGTAAAGTCTCCGGAATCATCCTGACCAATGGGAAATGCCCCCTGGGCCGTCACCCGGATGCCCTGCACAACGGCATCTGCCTTGACGATGTCCACCATGCCGGGCCGCCCCAGATTCAATTCCGCGTTCACCCCCGTTACGGAAAAAACTTTTTCCAGATTCCCCGCATCTACGGGCAGAGTGACGTTCATCCCCTTCACATTCACCCGCTCCGGCACTACTTGTCCTTCTATCAGTTTTTTCCAATTCAGCGCCACATCCGCCTCATGCAGCAGAACTATGGGCCGGCGAATTTCCGGCATGGCCTCCGGATCCAGCAATTCCACATTTTTCAGTGTCACGACGGCACGGGGCCACAAAGTAACTTTCAGCGTCTCTATATGGGAGGGAATGCCCTTTTCCAGAAGAGCCTTCTCCACCCGCTGCACAACGAAGGATGGCACCCCCCAGATGGAGATGTAGCATATGCAGCCCAGCAGCAACGCCCCCAGCAAAATAATCACCGTGGGAATCAGTCCCTTGATCCATCTCATAAATGTCCGCTGAGCCATAAGCCTTGTCTTCTTTGCACGGGTACTGCAACACGCTACCCTAAAAGAAGAGACATTGCACCACCAATTTGTGTTGCCGATTTGTTTTACGGTTCTGGAAATAATGTCACTCGCCTTGAACAACCCCGAGTTGCAGCCGGTCAAACATTCTGCAGGCGGAAAACCGCTCCCACTCCCCCTATCAATTATGAACATTACCATTCACCGTGCATCCTCCCGTGGACATGCCAACCACGGATGGCTGGATACATACCACACATTCAGCTTCGCCAATTATTTCAACCCGGAACGCATGCAATTCGGAGCTCTGCGCGTGCTCAACGACGACAAGGTTCTCCCGGAAGAAGGATTCGGCACCCATCCGCACAAAAATATGGAAGTGGTTTCCATCCCCCTGAAAGGAGAACTCCGCCACGGGGACAGCCTGAACAACAGCCATACCATCACGCGCGGAGAAATCCAGGTGATGAGCGCCGGAACGGGCATCCAGCACAGCGAATTTAACGGCAGCTCCACGGAGCCCCTGGAATTCCTGCAAATATGGATTATTCCGGACAGAGTCAACGCTCCTCCCAGGTACCGGGATTACAACATTGCTCCCCTGCTGAAACACAATGAGATTTCCACCTTCCTGGCTCCGGAAACGGACATCTCCATCATGCAGCAGGCCTGGTTCTCCTGGGCGGAGCTGAACCGCGGCGTGGAGCGCGAATACAAATTCAAGTGCCAGAACACGGGGGTGTACGTCTTCGTGATAGACGGAGAAATCAAGATCGGAGACACGGTGCTGCACCGCCGGGACGGAGCCGGCATCACGGATACGGACTCCATCACCATGGAGGCCCTCCAGAATTCGACCGTTCTGCTGATGGAAGTGGCCGTCTGACGATCGGAAAAATGTTCCGGCTTAATGAAGAAAACCACTGGGATCTCCCGTATTTTCAGCTTCCAGCTACAATCACGAATGGCTTAGGATCATCAAAAAGGAAAATTAACAAGGTTTTATCTGGTATCCTTTTTACTGCGTCCCTTGTACAGGAATTCCGTGCTGGAATCCCGTCCCACCGTACGGTCCACAAGATCATTAATTTCCCCTTCCTGATAGCCTGCCATGCGGATGTACTTAATTACTTCCCCCTTTTTTCCAGGGAACAACCGGACAAGAGTAGGCACGAAATCTTCTTCCATCCTCTCAACGGTATTTTTAATCTCCATGTTCCTTCCGTCGTTGGCCACTATTTTGTTATCCAAATTCCTCGCCATCCTTCCGGTCTCCGCTCCAAACGGATCAAGTTTTTCCTCCAGCGTAGTTGCTTTTTCCATGCGTTCGGCAACCGCTTTTTGATAGTTCTGCCGGGCGGCCTTTTCCCGTTCCGGCAGATCATTAACATAGGCGTTACGTACCCTGTGCAACATGCGGGCTGCATAAAGACTGAAAAGATGCGCCAATTCCTTCCTTTTCAGGGGCTGATGGACAGTGAATGAATCCAGATTATTCCGGGCTATTGTGAGAGAAAAATCAAAAACATCTCCCAAAAGCCGTAAATCTATATTGTCGTTAAAGGAAGCCGTTGTTCTGCAATCATCATCCTCAAAAGGAAAAAGAGGCGCGGAGGAAACATAGTAGGCAAGCCAGAAAAACTTCTGTACAGATGCTATATCTTCTGAATGAGGATAACTTTTGAGATACCATTCCCTAGATTTTTTGTAAAATTCTTCGAGCTTGTTTTCCTTGAGCAAGATATTCAAGGCCTTGATATCTTCCGGAACATCCCTTAAGGATTTGATACTACTGGGTTTCTCCAAGGGAACTGGAAAATCTGACCCATGTGAAGAAACCACGATTCCCATGAACAGGGAAAGAAGACAACACTGCATTCTCATAATCTAATTCCGTTAATCCGTTTCTTTAGGTCCCAAATAGTTGTAATGATTCCCGGTACCATCCGAATAAGCCATAGCCGTACATCCGAATTTTGATACTTCTCCACAAACGGCACTTATTCTTCCCGTTTGTGGATTGAGGTTATAATAAAATTTAAAACGTTGTTCGACCATTTCCCCTATTTGCCCCACATCGTCGTTTCCGGAAATTGCTATTGGTCCGCCCCTGCCCTTATGGACGCGCCAGGAGCATTTCCATTTCCACTCCTGTGGCAAAATATGTATTTTCCCCTGAATATCCTGATGGGCAACTGTTCCTTTAAGATGGTCTGCAAATCGATTTGCGTTGTTAACCTCTATTGCATTATCAACTCCGTGACCTGTATGGCCAGGATCCAGAGTTCTTCGAGGGTTGTTGGGATCGGAGCCCAAATCCCGTTCAATGATTTTAATATTTTTAAAGGAGACGTTCGTAGGCTGCAATGTAACAACCAGTTGGGCTGAAGGTTGTGTAGCTCCCCGGTTATTGCAACCTACCTCTGGTGTGCCGACTCCCCTATGTGTGGCGGTCATTCCGGTGGGGAAAAATACGACCATCGAATCTTGCATGGTCACTGTACGGCCTTCGCTCGTTGTGACTTTCAATGTGATGCTGGACTGGTTCTTAAGCTGATCAGGCGTCAAATCTTTTCTGACCGACAATGTAATTTTTGCCGTTCCTTTAAGTTTATCTTCTCCAATTTCTTCCACCAGCTCCTTCCCTGAAACAAACGCCCACGTCAGTTTTTTAATATCTCCCATAGGTTTTCCCGTCAACGTAAGAGTGAAGGATTCTCCTATGCCTATGGAACTTCTCTTTTTATCGTCTTCATTTTCTTCTCCCGTGATATAACAATCAGCGGAATAAAGGGCAGTTTTCGATTCAATGGAGAGCGCTCCCGTGTCCCCATCAGGCAACGGTTCTTCAGCCTGGGAACAAAAACAGCCCAATAGCGTGCCCCCGCCAAACCAAAGAAAGATCAGGCAGTGTAAATATTTCTTGAACAGGGCATCAATAGAGGGAGACATCATACTCAGGAAAGTTTCCCAAAAATAATATTTTCACCATAAACGTCAATAATAAAATGATACTTTCAAATTCCAGAAGTCCATAAAATATATATCTATCCCATGCAGACGCTTGCTTCCTCCTGCAACACATGACAGGGGGCGGCTTTATTTACCAAAACCTTTTCCGGAAGAAGGCTTGCCCGGATTTTTCCTACTGCGCAGGAAGTGGCCCGCTCCCCATGCAAGCTGCACCAGCCCGTAGCACAGGAAACCCAGCACTACGCTGGAAACAATCCAGCCCGTCAGGAACTCCAGGCTTACCATGCCGATGCTCAACCCGTCAAACGGAGCCCAGGACCACTGCTGCACCCCCGTTTTCAGCATCTGCCAGTTTGCCCCGGAGGTGGGAATCCCCACGCTGGAAAAAAGGAACCACCCCAGCCACCACTGGCCCGGAATGGCAAAAAAGGTGAAGCCGGGAGGGGAAAGCCACGCCATCAGAATGGCTACGGGGATATTCCCCTTGCGCCACAGGCAGGCAAACACGCCCCACAGGCTCTGCATGGGCAGCGGGGCAATCGCCGCCGCGGCCCCCCAGCCGGCGCCCGTCGCTACGGACTGCCTGTTCCACGACCAGTAAACAGAATCAAAAACACTGGCGGAAAGGAACTTGCTTGCCCACGATTTTTTGCGCACCTCCGTCAGCAGGTAAAGCCTGACTTTGCGCATCAATTGCCTGTAGCGGTGTTCCATCCGCCGCAGAGTCTCCTATAAACCGGCCTTGAATCAATCGTAAAATGTTCCAGTACGAGGAATGCCGCATTTTTACGCCCGAATGCCTCTCTGCGCTCGGTTTTTCTTGATTCTTCATGCGGTTTCATGAAATACCTGCGTTCACACCTTTTTCCGAATCATGAGCAAGCAACGACTCGATATCCTTCTGGTTTCCCGCAATCTCGTAGAATCCCGGGAGCTGGCCCAGCGGCTCATCATTGCCGGAGAAGTAAGCGTGGGGGGGCATCCCTCCACCAAGCCCGGTCTCAAGGTTAATGAAGACGCGGATATCGCCATCAGAAACCGTCCCCGCTATGTCAGCCGCGGCGGCCTGAAAATGGAAGGAGCCCTGAACGCCTTCCCCGTTTCTGCGGAAGGCAAGGTCTGCCTTGACATTGGGGCTTCCACAGGAGGCTTCACGGACTGCCTGCTCCAGCACGGAGCCGCCAGAGTGCATGCCATAGACGTAGGAACCAACCAGCTCTTCTGGAAACTGCGTCAGGACCCCCGCGTCATTGTGAAGGAAAAATTCAACGCCCGCTACATGACTCCGGAGGATATAGGGGAACAAGTGGATCTGATCGTTTCCGACGTCTCCTTCATCTCTCTGAAAAAAATCCTGCCAGCCGCCTTTCCCCTGCTGAAAAAAGAAGGAGACGCCCTGGTGCTCATCAAGCCCCAGTTTGAACTTCAGCCGGAAGACATAGGCCCCGGCGGCATCGTCCGGGATCCGGCTTTGCACCAGCGGGCGGTGGACTCCATACGCACTTTCGTCACGGAGGAGCTGAACCGTTCCTGGATGGGGTGCGAACCCTCCCCCATCACGGGAACGGACGGCAACCATGAATTTCTGGCATGGCTCAAATAGCTGCAGCCTTTTACTGTCCGGAAAAATCCTTCAGGCACAGTGGAAGGGGTCAACAGTTTCTCACAGACCTGTTGCCATCCCATGATTCCACATCAAAGTCTACCCTGCCTGCCCCTTGATCAAAACTTGAGAATACCGGTATTTTCCGCTGGTAGGGAAACATTCCTCTGATGCACAGGTGACTGGCCGTGTAACCTGATGACAAACCCTACCGGGAACCTCAAAGAAGCAACAACACACCTCAGACGTGATGAAAAGAGACTTTCACCATTCTCATTGAATCCACGTTGAACATCCCCCGAGCCACTCCTTTGGGCGACCGGCTCGACGTATGAAATTCAGTCTTCCCTATATACACCCTCCGAACACCGGGTTCCGCATATCCATCCCTGAAACATACTTCCAGCTCATAGTTCTGACCATTGCGAAGACGGTCAAAATACGTCAGCAACAGGTAAGCTTCCTTGATGGGGACTTCATGCTTTTCTCCCGGCTTCAACGTAATGAAGCGTATCAAAGCCGCTACCCGTTCGATTTTATACCCGGCTACATAACAGGCTATTGGATTCTCTATTTTGCCCACTCTGTACCCATATCTTTTCCCTCCCACTTTTTCCCATATTTCGATATGGATATTAGGGCCGTCATCTTTGAGGGGATAGAAGTCATCAAACAGGCGCACGGTCTTTTCGCCCTTGTTCGTGAACACCAGTTTAAAGTCAGGGAACGTCTCTCTTGCGTCAAACCGGGTCTTTTCCATCACCACGGAGCATTCCACTCCGTTGTCGGCCATGTCCCCCCATGCCGCAGCATGGAGGGACAGGCTTGCCAGAAGTACTAAAAACTGGAGGATTTTCTTCATCACAGCATGAGTTTGGCCGTCGCCCGGAGCATCCCCAGGAAACAATCCTTACCCTGCTGATTATAGTAGCGCGTTTCGAGTTCACAAGAACATTGTTTCCAGCCTTCCAGATCGACTTCATCCAGGCACACCGGAATCGTGACACTGTATTCCTGACCGGGGGCAAGTTCCCGGTAGTTCAAGGGTCGCAGAAAAGTCATTTTCCCCAATTCAGAGTTCAGAATGCGGGAATCCTCCCGTTCTGTCCTCAACACCGTCAGAAAGAAATAATCGGCTGTTTCGTCATTGATTTCGTCCGGAATCCGGACAGGCTCGTTTCCTTCGTTGCGGAAGCGGACTGTGATTCTGCCTTCCCTGAACCGGGAGGTATCCGCAATGGAGAGGGTCAAGGGAGCCGGTTCCTCCGCAGCAGCCACGCTGCGGGCATACATGCCGTTGACAGGCGGAAGGAAACAGGGCGGTTCAATCGTTCCCGGTTCCGTGACTTCATCAGGTACTCTGCTCCATCCATTGGCCTTTGCCTGGGCAATAATCTTCCGGGTCGCCTCATTCAGAACTTTTTGTCCGGCACAGTAGGGACGATCATTGGCATCATCCGGTAACAATTCAATATAGTGCTTAACAGCGGTCAAGTAGGTGGTTGTCCAATTAAGAACGGACTTCCTCATTTCTGCCAAGGCATCATCCATTTTCGGAAATTTTTCGCAGGAAACAGGTTTTAATTCGATCGAATCCTGTATTCTCAAATTGTCCCAGTAGAATTTGAAGGCATCATTGTATTGACGGCGATGGTGTTCTTCGTGAGCGAGGGAAGCTTCCGACGTGTGCCATATTCCAACTTCTGCACGAGATTGATAACCGTTCATTACAGTGACCGCTTCGATGGCTTCATCTTCGGTAACGGGAGGGTTTTTGAGGGCGTCTCTATAAGTTCCCGTGAGCACAAGAATCGTGGAACCGGCAGAAACTTGTTGGACGCGCGGGTTCCATCGCTCAAGCACTTCATCCTTACAAGCCGTTATGATGATTTGCGGGATGATGAATTTCGTTTTGCAAGCGCCAATACCTTTTTTGATAACGGGTGCAGGTTCTTCGAGCGTCACCTCCACTTTCTTGGACTCTTCACAGGTAATGGTGGATTCCTTCTCAATCGTCCACAATTTGATTTTGGGGGACGGTGAGAATTCGCGCTTCATTGTCGAGTTCCCTTCGTACTTCCCTTCCTTAATGGGTTCTTTGTCCATCGTGACGTTAAACGCGGCAGCGTTGTTGCTGACGGGGGTGTAGGCATTATTCGTGTAAGATAAGGCCACCTTGTAATAGCCCGCTTTCAGGTACCTGATACCAGTTGCCAGATTCAGCTTGCCGTTGGTCGGTGTCCCATCCTTCTCACAAAGTTCCTCGCCCGCAATGGAGATACTGCCTGTGTCGTCAGCCTCCACGCCGAAATAATACAGGCCGTCTTCCTCGACCTTGATGAACATTTCCGGCGCTCCGGCGCAAGTGGCGTGTTCGCACTCCGACCCGTCAAAGTTGAACGTCATCGCATCGACTCCGAGCTTCTGAGGGATGAGAGCCTGGTATCCGTCGCAGATGACCTTCGGGCCGACTGCCTTGTTTAGAGGAATATAATTATTCATGTTCCTGATAGTTTCTTGTTTCTGAACTAAACGCTTAGTTCACCGGAAATCATGAAGAGTTCCTGGGCCAGCAACAACACGCCTCAGACGTGATGAAAAAGAAATCCCCGGTTATCTCCAATAAAAATGACGGATGCCACTCAGCACCAGCCATATATATGTTAGTAGTTTGGAACGTATCGCTACACGAACATGTGAATTAGTATACGATGATACAAAATCTACCCTGCCCAGCCTCCACCCCTTCCCTTTCGCCTGAATAGGCGGCATTATCTCATATAACCTCCATGGAAAGAAGAAGCTCCCGCCTTCCTTCATCCCATAAAAAAACGCCGCCTTTCCACGAAACAGGGAAAGACGGCGTTTCCGTTGCTACAACGTAAAATTAAAGCTGGGAAGCAGCTCCCTTGTCCAGAAGGAACTTGGCGTTCGGATGCTTCTGAAGGTAAGAGGCGGCCACCTCCACCGTCACAGGCCCCTGAACAGCCTTCTTCACGATGGACGCCTTCTTTTCACCCCAAGCCATCAGAGCCACTTCACGAGCGCCCATGATGGTAGCCACGCCCATGGTAATGGCGGTGGTGGGAACATTTTCAATACCGCCGAAAGCAGGAGCGGCGTCGGAACGGGTCAGTTCGTCCAGATGAACCTGCCGGGTAATGGTGGTGTCATCAGAGCCGGGTTCGTTAAAGCCGATATGGCCAGTCCGGCCAATGCCGAGAATCTGGAGGTCAATACCGCCGCAGTCCTTGATCTTTTGTTCATAGGCGGCGCAGTGGGCGGCAATTTCATCATCCTTCACCGTGCCGGAGGGCAGATTGATGTTTTCCGGCTTGATGTCGATGTGGTTGAAAAGGTTGGTGTGCATGAAATACCAGTAGGACTCCGGATGGTCACGATCCAGGCCGCTGTATTCGTCCAGATTGAAGGAAATGACGTTGGCAAAGGAAAGGCCTTCCTCTTTATGCATGCGAACCAGTTCCGCGTAAAAAGGCAGCGGAGTGGCGCCCGTGGCAAGGCCGAGAACCACGTTTTTGCCTTCAGCGGCGCGCGTACGGATCAATTCCGCAACTTCTCCTGCCAAAGCCTTGGCAGCATCCTGGGGAGTTTCAAAAGTTTCTACTTTCATAACGCGCCCTATTTTACTGCGTTTCCGGGCATTTTCAACCGAAATAGTCCCGGAATGATGCACAGCGGCGCACTTGCGCAAAAAATCCCCGGGTACGGAGGCCTCCACCCTTTCCCCATCCGTTCAGGAAACCGCCCGCATTACCCTTGAACTTTCCCCCCCGATCATGTATTGCCTTTCCTGACATGGCAGGTTTGATTATTTCTCCAAGAGCACGCATTTTTCAAGGACACGACTGGGTTTACGGCACGGAAGTGCGCAAGGTCTTCGGCAACCCGCAGCCAGGGGACGTTGTGGCCCTGAAGGATTTCAAGGACCGCTTTCTGGGTTCCGCCATGTTCAATCCCCATTCCCAGATCGTCGCCAGGCGCTTTTCCCGCCGCAAACAGGAACTGAACGGAGATTTCTTTTCCAGGCGCATCAGCCAGGCAGTAGAACTGCGCCGCCGCCGGCTTCCAGAAGAAACTCTCACCCGGCTCGTTTGGAGCGAATCCGACGGGCTTCCCGGCCTCATTGTGGACCGTTACGCGGATTATCTGGTCGTCCAGACGCTGACGATCGCCATGGAATGCCGCCTCCCCATCATCCTGAATGTTTTGGAAGACCTTCTTTCTCCCCGCGGGATTATTGTCAGGAATGATTCACCCATACTGGCGGCAGAAGGTATTTCCCCCTCCGTCCGGGTGGCACGAGGACAGCAACCGGAACCTTTTGCCGCACGCAGCGGCAGCGTGCAATTCATGATTGACCTTCAGACGGGACAGAAAACCGGCCTGTATTTGGACCAGCTTGACAATTACGCCGCCGTGGCGCGCTTCGCCCGCGGACGCCGCGTACTGGACTGCTTCTGCAACCAGGGCGGTTTCGCCCTGGCCTGCGCCCTGGCCGGAGCCTCGGAGGTAACGGCCGTGGACGTTTCCCAGGACGCCATGGACGCCGTAGCGCGAAACACCCGCCTGAACGGAGTCTCCGTGCAGTGCGTCACGGATAACGCGTTTGACTTCCTGAAAAAGGAAGCGGCCCTCGTCCGGGACGGAGGAGAACACAAATGGGATTTGATTATCCTGGACCCTCCCTCTTTTACCAGAAACAAAAAATCTGTGCATGACGCCATGCGCGGATATAAGGAAATCCACCTCCGCGCCATGAAGCTTCTGGCTCCGGGAGGCATCCTTTCCACCTTCTGCTGTTCCCACCACGCCGGAGCGGACCTGTTCCGGGAGAGCGTGCTTGACGCCGCCATTGATGCTCCGGCCACCCTGCGTCTGATGCAGCAACACGGCCAAAGAGCGGATCATCCGGTTTTATTGAATATTCCGGAAACGGAATACCTGAAGGGGTTCACGTATGAACTGCTTCCCGGAAGATGATTTCATGACAATAACAATAACCATTCCTCCGGTCCCGATATTGTCAAAATGAAATAAAAATACGATGCTATTTCCATTGAACAAAAACATCGTTCCAATGAAAAAATACTTGTGTATCCCCTTTTCCTCCACTATATTGCGCCTCGAGCAGGTGAGCGCTCGTTAAAAAAGCTCTCTGGATCTTAACCGATCCAGTTTCATAGGGTAGTTGGGGCGCCCCGGCCGTTTTACGGCCGGGGCGACTTTCTTTTTCAGGG
>ULRP01019599.1_pt1 | contig 13445 bp, 13 predicted proteins | sample 1955521 | NCBI WGS metagenome assembly ULRP01 (sample SAMEA4835685, study PRJEB28245) | human gut metagenome | biome: gut microbiome; material: fecal sample | place: Denmark | collected 2008
ATTATAGCATTTGGATGGGCAAAAATCAATATCAACTAATATTTTAATATTGAGTAACCTGCAAGCCGACTGGTATAATACAGTCGGCTTGTTTAGTTTTTCACAGAATCATCAGCAAATTTATTTATCTTTACAATATGGGAAAAATACCCTTGACAAATCTCGTCTCATCTGGTACTCCTCATCAGCAAGCGCTGTAAGAAATATAATTGGTACAGAAGACTTCACTCGAATTTGGCTGCAGAGATCAAAACCTGATATATCAGGCAGCATAATGTCAAGAACTATAAGGTCAATAGTCTCTTTCGACAGTATATTCAGCGCAGTTCGCCCATCAGCGGCTTCAAACACCGTGTACCTGCTTGATCTTAGAAATAGAGCAACAAACTCACGCATCTTTTGCTCATCGTCTACAATGAGTATAGCTGGCATATAATCACCTCATCTGGTATAAAAATACCGTTGCACCAACAGCATACATTCTGCTAATATCTATATTGGCGATATTTTCATTATATTTATATATTGCGCTTAGTCAATATAATGGGCCTTTTTTACCATAAAAAGACCAGAAACAAAACATAATGGGCACAGAAAGGACACACGGTGAAACCCGAAAGAGCAAATGTGATACGTATAATATGCATTAACAAATGGACTTCATGTCTTAAAATCAAACAAAGGAGATGTAGAAAGATGAAACGACTGATGGCAATGATCCTCTGCTTGTGCATGCTTGCTGGCATAATGGCTGGATGCACAAAAGAACCCGCCGAAAACAAACCGGCTGAAAATCAGCAAAATGAACCCGCCAACACGAATGTACCGGCGAATAGTTCTGAACCTATAGAGAGCAATTCTCCCGCGGCCGAAACCGAGGCGCTTTATGGCGGCACTCTCGTGGCCATTTCCACAAGTGGTAACCCCGGCAGCTTCAATCCCGTATGGAAGAGCGATGATCCGGCAACGTCAACCAACGACAACATATTCAACAAGCTGGTAACGCTGAACTACAATTATGAAATATGCCCCGATCTTGCTGAAAGCTGGGAGATATCTGACGATGGTCTGACCTACACCTTCCATCTTTATGAAAATATAAAGTGGCATGACGGTGAACCTTTTTCCTCTGAAGACGTAAAATTTACCATCGAAACCGTACTTGAAAACAAGGGGCGTATGGCAATAGAGTGGAGCGCAATAGAATCCATCGATTGCCCTGATGCTAACACCGTTATCCTGCACCTCTCTCAACCTGATGCGGCTCTGATGGGCTTCCTTGCATGGTATGCCTGCCAGATAATCCCCAAACACATTTACGAAGGCACGGATTGGACCACTAACCCCGCTAATCAGGCACCCATAGGTACTGGTCCATTCAAGTTTGTTGAATGGAACCAGGGCGTAAGCGTCACGCTTGAAGCCAATGAAGATTACTTCAAGGGCCGTCCTTATGTGGATAAGCTTGTTATACAGTTCATATCAGATGCTAATACTGCTGAGCAGGCATTGCTTAACGGAGAAGCTGACTATATGTTTTCCTCTCCACCGCTTAGCGATGGTCCCGCACTCGAAGCCAATGCTGACATGATAGTTGTCAAGCCGAATATGCCCAGCCGCTATTACATTGGCTTTAACTTTGGTCGTGAACTTACAGGCAACATAAAAGTGCGTGAAGCTATCTCCATGGCCATAAACCAAGAAGAAATCGTTCAGCGTGCATTCAATGGCTACGGCAAGGCAGCTGAAGGCTATTTTACTCCCGCTTTTGCTTGGGCATATAACGATGAAGATGTTTGCCCCGCCTATGATCCCGATGCAGCTAATGCTCTTCTGGATGAAGCCGGATATCCGATAGCTTATAATGGTTACAGATTCTCTCTTGACCTTGTAAATTGGCAGAGTCAGGGTGTAAGCGACATGTCAGCCGTTATAAAGGAGCAACTGAAAGCTGTTGGCATTGAAGTGAATATCATAACCCTTGAAATGGGCGCATGGACTCCCAGAGTAAAAGAGGACTTCGACTTCGATATGGCAATAAACAATGGTTTCCACGGTCCAGATCCGCACAATATGTACAGCCGCATTGCTACTGATGGGTCCAACAAGATACTTGGGCCTTACAGCAACGAGGAGCTTGACAACACTTTGAAAGAAGCCGTGAAGGTATCCGACCAGACCAAGCGTGGTGAGCTCTACAAGTACGCCCAAAAGCTTATGCACGATGACTACTGCATTGTACCTTTGGCTGAATATCCCAGTTTCTACGTTTACAGCGCCAAGCTTGATGGCACTCCGCTTTCTGAGGAAGGTAAGGCGGCAGGACTTTCTTTCAATAGCTTTGCGCTTACACGCTTCAATGATCCTTCTATGATCAATAACTGATAAGCAAGTTAGACAAATTGTGTTCTTATCCCGGGTCGATTGAGATAATGGTATCGGTTCCGGCCCAGGATCGAGTTTATAAGGTGGTGCTATGGGCAGATATTTATTAAAAAGAATAGGAACGGCTATTTTGACCGTGCTGTTCGTATTTGTATTAAATTTTGTATTGATAAGGCTTGCTCCGGGCGATCCGGTAACGATACTTGCCGGTCAGGATAACCCATCTCAGGAATTGATAGACATAATGAAGGCAAAATATGGCCTTGATAAGAGCATACCGGAGCAGCTTGTTGTTTATCTTGGGAATGTAATTAAGGGCGACCTTGGAACATCCATAATATATGGCCGTCCAGTAATGGACATTATAATGGAACGCCTTGGCCCAACGCTGATGTTGTCCTTAACCGGCGCCGTTATTGCGCTTGTGCTGGGTACACTCTTGGCCATATGGGCATCACGTAACCCTGGAGGTGTTGTAGACAACATCATATCTTATATAGCATATGTGCTCTATTCTATGCCCGGTTTTTGGCTTGGATTGATAATGATACTATTCTTTGCATCAAAACTCGGCTGGTTGCCTACGGCAGGTATGGAGAATGCAAGGGCTGGCTATACCGGAATAAAACATGTACTCGATGTAGCTAAGCATTTGGTACTTCCCGCAAGCGCTTTAGCTTTAGTAGGCGTGCCTGCTTATTTCCGAATAGGTCGTTCTTCTATGATGCAGGTAATTAAGAGCGACTATGTCAACACTTTTAAAGCCGCAGGCTTAGACAAAGGCAAAATCTACCGCAAGTATCTGTTTCGCGAAGCTATGTTGCCGACTATAACCACATTCGGCATCAGACTTGCATATATAATAGGCGGCAGTGCTGCAACCGAGATAGTATTCGCTTGGCCCGGAATGGGAACATTGGTACTTTCCGCAATATCGTCAAGGGACTATCCGTTGCTTATGGGCAATTATCTGATATTATCCATATCGGTAGCTGTATGGATGATACTGGTCGATCTTATATATGCCGTGGCTGATCCGCGTATACGTTTGAGTTAAGAGGTGGCCTTATGAGCAGAAAAGTAAAAGATAAACGCAAACTGAAAAACTTTATATTGGAGTATACGCATAATGCTCATGCTATGATCGGGCTGTGCTTGCTTATACTCATTATACTTATAGCTATATTTGCGGATGTAATTGCACCGTATTCACCAACGGAGTTCTTGGATGATGCATTGCTCAAACCAAGCTCACAATACTTACTCGGCACCGACCATCTTGGCCGCGACATGTTCTCACGCATAATACATGGGACGCGTGTCTCATTGATGATAGGTGTTGTTGCCGCGGCAATATCAGGCATAACTGGTACACTGGTCGGAGCCATAGCAGGCTATTATGGCGGACGTATTGACAGAATACTTTCCCAGATAATAGATATATTTATTATGGTTCCCACGTTTTTTCTAATAATATTGGTTGTAGCCATATTCGGCAGCAGCATATTCAACGTTATGCTGGTTATTGGTTTCACAAGCTGGCCAGGCAATGCAAGAGTCATGCGCAGCCAAGCTATGTCGCTAAGAGAACGCACATTTGTAAAGGGTGCACGCACAATAGGTACATCAGAGAGCAAAATACTATTTTCCTGCGTTATACCCAACGGCATATTCCCCGTAATCTCAAATACTACCATGCAGATTGCTACAGCCATTTTAACGGAAGCCAGCCTATCCTTTCTTGGACTTGGCGATCCAAATGCAATAAGCTGGGGACAAATGATATTCAACGGAAGGAACGTGATGACAACCGCATGGTGGGTTGCAACATTCCCTGGCATAGCAATTATCATCACCGTTGCAACGTTCTATATGATAGGCGATGGGTTGAATACTGTGCTTAACCCGAAACTAAGGAGATAAAGGAGGTGCTCTGATATGACAGGAAACGCATTACTAAGCTTAAAAAACGTAAATGTAGGGTATAAGACCCTTACAGGAACCGTATATGCTGCAAACGATATAAATCTTGACCTGTATGAATCGGATGCACTCGGTATAGTTGGCGAATCTGGCTCCGGTAAAAGCACTCTTGCGATGGGCGTGCTCGATTTACTTGCAGATAATGCGAAGGTAACTGGTAAAGCCATATTTAACGGAAAGAATCTTATTGGACTGAGCAAAAGGAAATGCGTGCAATACGTTGGCGCGAAATATCGGTAGTGTTTCAAAAATCCATGAATAGCTTTAGTCCTGTATATAAGATTGGTGAACAGATATATGATATATATAAAGTCCACAAGCCAAGTGCAACACGGGCAGAATCAGATGCAGCAATAACTCGCCTTCTCGGTGTTGTAAATTTGACAGATAGGGTTCTAAATATGTATCAGCACCAGCTCTCAGGAGGTATGCTGCAAAGGATCTGCATAGCCCTGAGCCTGATATTTGATCCGAAAATTGTTGTGTTTGACGAAGCTACAACAGCTCTTGATGTTGTGACACAAGGACAGGTAATAGGGGAAATAAAGCGTCTCCAGAGGGATTTCAACGTCTCCAGTATTCTTATTACACATGATATATCAGTAGTTGCTGAGACATGCAATAGGGTTGCTGTAATGTATGCGGGTTACTTGATGGAAACAGGGCCAGTAAGAAGCGTAATAAAGGAACCATTACATCCTTACACCCAAGGATTGATATCATCGTTCCCTACACTTGAGACGGGCAAAACGATGATAAGAGGCATTCCGGGCACATTGCCTAATTTAAAGAATAAAGTACAAGGTTGCGTTTTTGCTCCGCGCTGCCCAAGGGCAAAAGATATATGCCGCAACGAACGTCCGCTTCAACGCTGTGCAACACCTGAACATATGGTGGCTTGCCACTTTTACGGGAGGGAATGATAATGGAAGATAAAGTATTGCTTAACGTTAGGAACGCCCAACAGTGGTATGGGATAAAGCGTTCCATTGCCCAGATAGCTAAAAAGCAGGACAAGAAATGGGTAAAAGCAGTAGACGATGTAAGTTTTACATTAAAGTGCGGCGAAGTATTGGGAGTAATAGGCGAATCCGGCTGCGGCAAGTCAACGCTTGGCAGAATGCTTGCCATGCTCGAAAAGCCATATGGAGGCTATCTGGAACTTGATGGCCAGGACTACACCAGAATATGCCGGAAAGATGTTCTCACATTCAGGCGTAAAGTTCAGATAGTTTTTCAGAACCCATTTGAAACGTTTGACCCGCGCCATGTTATAGAGGACATATTGATGCAGCCCCTTGAAATACATTCAATAGGTTCGAGTGTAGACGAGCGCAGGAGGATAATCTGCGACGGCCTTGAAAAGCTTGGCATAACTCCAGCTGAGGATTATCTTTCGCGCTGGCCGCACGAACTTAGCGGTGGACAGCTGCAGCGAATATCCGTACTTAGAAGTATGCTCCTTAATCCGCTGCTTATAATAGCGGACGAGCCCGTAAGTATGCTTGACGTATCGGTGCGCGCCGACCTGTTGAACACACTTATGAATCTTGTCCATGAATACAATATGGCCATGGTATTTATCAGTCACGATATTGCTGTAACTAATTATGTGGCAGATCGCGTTGCAGTTATGTACCTTGGCAGAATAGTGGAGATGGGTACTGCTGATCAGATAATAAAAAATCCACAGCATCCTTATACAAAAGTGCTTATCTCAAACTTTCCATCGCTCGATTTTGATAAGCAGACAAAGCCTATATCTATCCACGGTGAGCCGCCGACACCCATCAATCCGGGGCCTGGCTGCTATTTTGCGCCGAGATGTTATATGGCAACAGAGAGATGCTTCAGGGAATATCCGAGTGCTGTCGAAGGCGAAAGTGGTCATACCGTGTGCTGCCATTGTGCTGCGAATGTGTAATGGAATGGAAAGGAGAACAACGATGAAGGCATTGGAGAACTATCTTAATATAGGCAGTTGCAAAGGTCCTCAATGGAAAGATGCAGAACACATTATATATGTGCATAGTGGCGTTGGTGGTAAACATATAATATGCAAAAATATTAGATCAGACGAAGAGACAACGTTATATACAACACAAGAACAAATATGGAAAACATATGCCTCTAACGATGGAAGGATATTCTTCACTAGTGATCTCGGCGGTAACGAGAACGAGCAAGTGTTTATGGTAAACGATACGGCCGCAATAAACCTTACAAATGAACCAAGTGTGAGGCACTACTTCGGCGGGTTAAAGCCCGATGGCAGGACACTTGTATATTCAAGCAATAAGCGCTGCAAACAGTCCTTTGACATAATTGCGCATGATATAGAGAATGGAGAACAGCGTATAATACTCGAAAACAGCGACAATTATAATACGCCTGCCGCACTTTCGCCGGACGGAAAATATTTGCTCTATAATAAGCTTCTTGGTGGGTCTGACAATGCCATGTGGATGGTAAATACAGAAACGGGCGAAGCGGTCAGACGTCCTGACGTTATCGGCAAATCGGCCGAGAAATTCCCTGCATGGACTCCAGATTCAAAGGGGATCTACTATGTCACGGATAGAGACAGCGATTTCTTCCGTGTTGCATATTGCAATGCAAAAGACGGCATAGAGCAAGAAGTGGTCAGTTTTAACTGGGATGTTGAAAATCTGGCATTAGCTCCCGATGGAAAACATCTTGCGATGCTCATAAATGAAAATGGTTATTCCATATTAAAAATATATGATACGGAAAGTAAGACGTTTTGCAATATCCCTCAGGCTCCGGCAGGTGTGTATGCGTTATACGATAGTATCTCTTGGGCGCCAAGTGGTTTGAAGCTCGCCTTTACAGTAAGCAGCGGTACTCGTGCGCAAGATGTTTGGGTGCTTGACATGGAAGCTGATGCTATCAAGCGCATAAGTAGTTGTATAGATAATGGAATGGACAATAATGATTTTGTTGAACCTGACATTCATTCTTTTAAGTCCTTTGATGGGCTTGAGGTTCCATACTTCATATATGTTCCCAAGGGGAAGCAATTGCATGATCTTCCCGTAATGATCTCCATACATGGCGGACCCGAAGGTCAAAGCAGGCCAAACCTATCTGGCAAAGAGTTCCTTCAGTATATTGTTTCGCAGGGAATTGCTGTAGTTGAGCCTAATGTTCGTGGGTCGATAGGATACGGCAAAACGTATTCTCATCTTGATGACGTTGAAAAACGATTGGATAGCGTTAAGGATATAGAATTCCTTGTGAAGCACCTCATTGATACCGGTATTGCGAACGCAAAGCGCATAAGTGTAATGGGGACAAGCTATGGTGGATTCATGACTTTATCATGCGCAGCACGGTATCCGGAATTGTGGTGCTGTGCCGTATGCACAGTCGGCATGTTCAATTTGGTTACGTTTCTTGAAAATACAGCTCCATATAGACGACCGCACAGAGAAAGCGAATATGGTACGCTGGCACATGACAGAGAAACACTATTTAATGTGTCGCCTGTAGCTGCCGTGGATGGCATACGTGGTCCCCTTATGATAATACATGGCCGCAACGACCCTCGTGTTCCTGTTAGCGAAGCCATACAAACTATGGATTATATAAAAGGACGCGGTGTTGATGCGCAAATGCTTATATATGAGGATGAAGGGCATGGCGTTAACAAGTTGAAGAATAAGCTTGACTGTTATCCCAAAATGCTTGAGTTCGTAAAAAAGTATATGCAGCTTGGTTGAATTAAGAAGAGGAGCAAAAAAATGAAAGCAGTATTTCAGAAACTAATCGATACAATACCTGATTATAAAGGCTTTTTCACCGTAGATGAAATGGATAATAGCTCTAAGCGCCTTGCTGAGCAATATCCTGAATGTGTAAGCATAACAGAAATAGGAAAGTCCGGATCCGGCAATCCACTTTATTGTTTGAAAATAGGACACGGCGAACGCAATGCCTTGTTCCTTGGCTGCCCTCATCCGAATGAGCCAATCGGTGCCGCATTATTAGAGCACTTCACATGGAGTCTTGCTGCTAATAAAGAACTACAGGACGAACTTGGTTACACTTGCTATGTTGTAAAGGCTTGGGACTGCGATGGCGTAAGGTTAAACGAGAAATGGCTCAAGGGACCTTTTACAATAACCAATTATTCGCGTAACTTTTATCGCCCAGTAGGATTTAAACAAGTTGATTGGACATTCCCAATTGACTATAAGGAGCTGCATTTTAATAACGCAATTCCGGAAACAAGAGCGGTTATGCGCCTGATAGATGAAATACGGCCAAGTTTTATCTATTCCTTGCATAATGCCGGATTTGGCGGAGTTTATTGGTACATATCGCATGATATGCCTGAAATACATGACGAGATGTATGCCGCAGCAAATAGGCAACAGGTCCCGCTTAACCTTGGCGAACCCGAATCACCATACTGTCATGCATATGCCCCTGCTATATATCAAAAAACAACAATACGGGATAATTACGATTATCTTGAGCAGAATGGCGCTAAAGAAATAGGCAAGCGTATAAAGACCGGCACATGCAGTGCGGATTACGGTGAAGAAGTGTGCGGAGCTTTCACGTTACTTACCGAGCTTCCGTATTTCTTTGATAAACGCATAAGCGACATGAGCGAGAGCAAGGCTATACGCCGCGATGTGGCAGAGGAGAAACTTAATTGCGAAGAGCAATATAACAATAGCATTACCGCGCTTATCAATGAGTCGGAAGCATACATAGATAAACAAAATCCGTTTATGGTAACACTGCGTGACTTTGCTTCCCCTAAACGCAACGATGCTACGCGTAAGATGATAAGCGTAAATCCTGCGTTTGCAAAGCATGCTACTATTGCCGAGGAATTCTCAAACCTGTTGGTAGCAAAATTCTATAAGCTTTTGCAGTTTGGCATGCTTGTGCGCATGCACGAAAGTGAATTGGAGAATATGAAAAAGACTGGCGAAGAAGATCCTTGTAAGCGTGCTGCACTTGAACGCGGAATGCAAAAAGCTCTTACAATGTTTAATGAACTGGCTGAATACCTTGAAGCGGAAATACATTACGAGGTTGTGCCAATACGTAAACTCGTAGCCATACAGCTTGAGAGCGGACTGCTTACTATGCAGTATCTGAAAGACCACAAATAAATAGATTGTACTCCACATGTGATGCCGCTTGGGATTCTTCCCGGCGGCATTGCTATATTACTTGCCGTATTTTATTTATACCCTGTTTTTTTAGTGCTTTTATGCTATACTATCCCCGAAGGGTAAGGTGATAATTTGCTCAAGCTTAACGCGTGGATAAAGCGTTTTTCAATACCGCTTCTGTGGGGCGCGGGAATACTCATTGCTTTGGCAACAGCGTTTTCGCATATATTTAGTGTTAAAATCGTTGCTGATGTGTGTTTCATTGCGGCGTTCGTGCTGTCCGGCGTACCAATATTGCTTCGGGCTATTCAGGCGCTGCGGTTCAAAACGGTCAGCATAGAACTGCTTGTCTCCATTGCGGCAATAGGTGCATGCGTGATTGGCGAATTTAACGAATCCGCAATAGTCACGTTCCTGTTTCAGTTCGGCTCGTTCTTGGAGCAGAAAACCATGAAAAAGACGCGCTCTGCAATTAGGGCGTTGACCGAAATGGCTCCGACTACGGCATGGCGTATTATTGAAAACGGCGCGGAAGATGTATTCGAAACGGAAGAGATAGATGCGGACGAGGTTGAGATTGGGGACATCCTGCTGGTTAAGGCCGGCGGCAAGATAGCGTCCGACGGCATTGTGGTAAAGGGCGACGGCTATGCAGCGGAAGCCAGCATCACGGGTGAGCCGATGGCCAAGCATAAAACCGTTGGCGACACAGTCTATGCAGGAACCATTTTGGACAGCGGCACAATACAAATGCGCGCAACAAAGGTAGGGGAGGATACTACATTCGCCAAAATAATCGCCCTTGTTGAAGAAGCGCAGGACACCAAATCCCCCGTTGAGCGGTTCATAGATAAGTTTGCTAAATACTATACTCCGGCTGTTATTGCAATAGCTGCGGCGGTATTCATATTCACCCGAAACGTTGACACAGCAATTACGGTGCTGGTGCTTGCATGCCCGGGCGCTCTTGTGATAGGCGCGCCTATCGCCAACGTAGCCGGAATTGGTCGCGGTGCGCAGGAAGGCATACTGCTGAAGGGTGGAGACAGTATCCATACATTTTCAAAGGCCGATACTGTTGTTTTTGACAAGACCGGCACGCTCACCGAAGGCGTTCCCGAAGTATGCGTTCAGAAGGATTACTCTAACGAAGCCACTCAAGCTTTGGCCTTGGCGGCGAGTGTTGAAAGGGCATCCGATCATCCGCTTGCAAATGCCGTGATTAGGTATGCCGCTGATTTGCCTTCTTATGAAGCCGAATCCGTACAAAACATTAAGGGCTGCGGAATGGATGCAAGCATCTGCGGCCACAGAGTGCTGATAGGCAACCGAAAACTTATGGAGCAAAACGGCATAGAGCTGACTGAGCAAGTGCTTAATGATTTGAGCGAAGTGCAAAATAGCGGCGCATCTATCGCCCTGATAGCAGTAGACGGCAAAGCAGAAATGCTTCTCGGAATATCGGATAAATTGAAAGCAGATGCAAAAGACAGCATAAGCCGCCTGAAGAATATGGGCATTGCCGATATAATAATGCTTACTGGCGACAATTCCTGCACGGCCTCCGCAATAGCGACCCAGCTTGGCATTACGGACTACCGTGCGGAGCTTTTGCCGGAAGATAAGCTTACTGTGATACGCGAACTGCAAAGCAAAGGCAGAACCGTTACGTTCGTTGGCGATGGCATTAACGACAGCCCTGCGCTTGCGGCGGCTGATACGGGCATAGCCATGGGCTCGGGAACCGATGTGGCAATAGACAATTCGGACGTGGTGCTGATAAAGTCCGACTTGAAGAGTTTGGTTCGCTCGCTCAAGTTGTCTAAAAAGACAGTGCGCACGCTGTATGAAAATATAGCCATTGCAGTAGGAACGGTTGTACTGCTGCTAATTGGCTTGTTCGCTGGCTATATACATATGTCGATAGGCATGCTGATACACGAAGCCAGCATATTGGTCGTAATATTGAACGCGATGCGTCTTTTGATTCATAATTAAGAAGGAGAATTGACTATGAAGAAAACTATTCAGATGGAAGAACTCGTTTGCCCCATGTGCGCACAGAAAATCGAAACCGCCCTGCAAAAGGCTCCCGGCGTGGTAAGCGCATCCGTGCTGTACAATGCCAGCAAGGCCAAGGTTGAATTTGACGAGACTAAAACCAACGTAGACGAGCTTGTAAAAGTTATAACCGGACTGGGCTATGTTGTCATAGGTTAAAGAAATAGGGAACAGCATGAACGAAGAGATAATAAAGAACCTGAATAAGATATTGCCCGTTGTTGAGCGCGTACATAGCGACCACCACCCTGAACTGCATCAGGTGGCGGCACTTTACGCCGAGCTGAAGCAGAATCCAAGCCGTGAAGTATTCGATAAGCTCAGGGAAGTTACCAATAACTACGCGCTCCCTGAAGATGCCTGCCAGGCATATGCCAAGGTATACAACATGCTCGAAGAACTGGATAAGGCATTTGTATGATGCACCGATAAACCCAACAACAGAATACGAAATAATGTAGGCCCCTGCCGCATGAGCATACTTTGTATGCAAAATGTTTGGCGGGGGCTAATTTTTACAAAGGCTATTGTGATTTTGTATGCACTATGTTAAAATACTTGGTGTATACACCAAAGTCATGGAAGGAAGTGATCGTCATAGCAATTACAAGCGCAAGCTTGCCCGCAAAGAAACGCATTTTAGCAGTGTGCGTGCGGCTGTTCCTCGAAAAGGGCTACAAAAAAACCACTTTGGCTGAGATAATCGATAAGGCCAACGTTTCATACAGCTCCTTTCAGAATATATTCCGCGCAAAAGACGGTGTGCTGACGGAATTGGTTGAGTTTATGTTCAGCACTCAGTTCGGCATGGCAAGGCAGCTTGCCGGGGCAGACCTGCCGCCGGTTTATGTTTATGCCGTTGAAACGGCTATTCAAATGACTCTGACAGAGCTTAACGAAAACCTGCGGGAAATCTACATTGAAGCCTACACTCAAAAAGAAGCATCCGAATACATATTCAGGGAAACAACAAAGGAACTGCACCAAATCTTCGGCTCATATCTGCCGGGGCTTACTTTGCGCGACTTTTATGAAATGGAGATAGGTTCAGCGAGCATAATGCGCGGCTATATGGCGCACCCGTGCGACGATGAGCTGACGCTTGAGAAAAAGCTGAGGCTGTTTCTTACCATGAGCCTTAGGGTATATAACGTCCCTAATCAGGAGATAGACAAGGCTATTCATTTTGTTGAGGGACTGGATATCAGAACGATTTCAGAACAGGTAATGCAGCAATTATTCAAGGTGCTGGCAATGCACTTTGAGTTTTCGCTGCAGGGAATAGAAAAGGCAAATATAACAAAAACGGAGGGAATTAAATGAAGAAAAGACTGATCAGTATTCTGCTCTCACTCTGCATGGTGCTTACGCTCCTGCCGGCAACGGTATTATCGGCCGGAGTGGGCACGTCCAAGGCCGGCGATGCTGCGTTCACGCTCAGCGCGTTAAGCGCCTCCTGCGCGGACGGACACACCGGCGAACTTGGAAGCATACAAGTAACCAATGTTGACATTTCAAAGTGGAAATCGGACAAAAGGATCACGCTCAAGTACGATGTGCAGTATCGCTGCACCGATTCTTCGTGCGAGTTATACGACAGCGACGATTCGTTCTTTTCCTACAGCGGAGAACATACCTTCACGGATACAAATGGAGAGTTCTGTCACAAGAAAATCAGCGAATCCTTTACGGCGACAATTCCGACAGACCTTACGTCCGGCGGCGCCAAGAATTTCTCTGTTTCCTTTGCGCTGACGTCGGATAAGGGAGTTTACGAAATCGTGCGCCATGATCATGATGCCGCCTCTGCCTGCACGGAATGGTTCTATTCAACGTGCTGCTGGGAATGCACCGGCTGCG
>ULRP01080198.1_pt1 | contig 13412 bp, 15 predicted proteins | sample 1955521 | NCBI WGS metagenome assembly ULRP01 (sample SAMEA4835685, study PRJEB28245) | human gut metagenome | biome: gut microbiome; material: fecal sample | place: Denmark | collected 2008
AGGAGAAAAATTATGAGACTCGGAAGAATTACATCGTATAACGACGCCGGATTCGAGATGGCAAAAGCCTGCAATCTTGAGTTTATCGAGGTTTGCTGCAACAGTCAGAAAGACGCGGAAGATTTTATTGCCGACAGAAAAAACGTTGCGGCACGTATTCAGAAATACGGGCTTGACGTTTCGTCTCTGGGAAGATGGAACCACGACGTTCAGGAAAACGGAAAGCTTAACCCGGACAAAGTGGCGGTATATATTGCGCTTCTTGACGCGGCGATGGAAGTCGGTGCCAAAACGTTTGTCACCGGTATCAATTATGACGACAGCGTGAGCCTTTTCCGCAATTATGCCAACGCCGTTGACTTTTTCGGCACGCTGACCGAACATGCCAAAGGAAACGGCATCAAAGTGGCGATTCAGAACTGCGACTGGAACAATTTCATCACAATGCCCGAACAGTGGAAGATTGTGTGCGGCGAAAATAAGGATCTCTATCTGAAATACGATCCTACCCACGCGTATTATAAGTACAGAGACTATCTTGCGGAAGCTTCGGATTATGCTCATCTTTTTGCACATATACATATCAAAGGTATGGTTCGTGCGGGGGCAAGACCCGTTGACGATCCGCCGGCCGGCATGGACGACCTGAACTGGGGGTCTTTCATGTCTATCCTCTATTCGCGCGGCTATAACGGTGACCTCAGCATAGAGCCTCATTCCGCGGCATGGACAGGTGAGCGCGAGAAACTCGGTGTTGATTTTACCGCGAAATATATTCGTCAATTTATGTTTTGATTGAAAACGGAGAAAAACAAAATGGATAAAAGAATCATTAAGATCGGCATCATCGGATGCGGCGGTATTGCCAATATCAAACATATGCCGGCTTTGAAAAAAGTGGGCGGTTGTGAACTCGTGGCGTTCTGCGACATTATCAAGGAGCGTGCCGAAAAGGCGGCGAAAGAATTCGGTACGCCGGACGCAAAGGTCTACACCGATTATAAGGAACTTCTGCGCGATCCGGAAATCGAAGTCGTGCATGTACTGACGCCGAACCGTGCGCACAGTTTTATTACGGTGGACGCGCTTAACGCCGGAAAGAACGTTATGTGCGAAAAGCCTATGGCCATCAATTCGGCAGAAGCAAAGAAAATGCTGGACGCGGCTGAAAAAAGCGGTAAAAAACTCACGATCGGATACCAGAACCGTTTCCGTCCGGACTCCCTTTACATGAAGCGCGAAGCGGAAAACGGCACTTTCGGGGATATGTACTATGCCAAAGCGACGGCATTGCGCCGCCGTGCGGTTCCCACCTGGGGCGTTTTCCTGAATGAATATGAGCAGGGCGGCGGTCCGCTGATCGACATCGGCACGCATGCGCTTGACCTGACGCTTTGGACGCTGAACAACTATAAACCGAAATACTGCGTCGGCACGACCTATCACAAGCTGAACAAGGATAGAGAAACAGGCAACATGTGGGGCGACTGGGATCCCGAAAAGTTTACGGTGGAAGACAGCGCCTTTGGATTTATCGTGATGGAAAACGGTGCGACGATCATTCTGGAGTCCGCCTGGGCGCTCAACACGCTTGACGTGCGCGAAGCGGTGACAAGCGTATGCGGTACCAAGGCCGGCGGCGATATGATAAACGGCGTGCGTATCAACGGCATCAGAAACGGCAGACAGTATGTGCTTACCCCGGACTTCAACGCCGGCGGCGTTGCTTTCAATGACGGAACCCCGAACGAGGAACCGGCCGAGATCGAGGCGCGCACTTTCCTTGACGCCGTAAGAAACGACAAGGAAGTTTTCACGAAACCCGCCGAAGCGTACTGCGTTACCAGAATCCTGGAAGGCATTTACGAATCTGCGAAGAGCGGCAAACCGTATTATTTTGACTGATTGACAAAATCCATATAAATGTAATCATTAGTTTGCATTTATAGCGGTAACGGTTTCTGCAACAGTGAGAACTTTCCGTGCATAACGGAAAAATGAATATATGGAGCGCCGCGGTGAACTCGGGTACCGCGGCGCTTTTATTGTGACACGCGTCGGCGGTTACACATATTTTTTCGTTTCCCGGCAACACTGTACTTATGGCATACTATCATTATCATGCCGTTGCCAAGAGACTTATCCGGGAGGGGAAACTCCGTCGGTGGTATATTGCCGATCGCTATAAGGGCATTGCGCCCGCATTGGTTCTGATCTTCGACGACGAGCGTCATCCTGTGATGCCGATACGGGAATATCGCTTTGAAGAATATTTGCCTTTACTCACGGACACGGCACCCGGTCTTCAGGGAAAAGATATTCCGTAAGACCGAAAAGGTACGGCAAAAAACCGTTACGGATTTTATGAAAAAACCGGAAGTTCAACTTCCGGTTTTTTCATGTTGTATATAGAGCAAGCGGTTTATCCGTGCTTTTGCGGAATACATTTGATGATCATATCGCTGATAAAGGCGATCGGTTCCCGGCAGTTTTCTTTCAGCCATGCCGAGACAATGGCAGCGATGCCGTTCAGATAGAAAGCCATCATATAGCGGCGTTCTTCGGGCGGAACGGAGAAACGTGAAAGAATCGGGTCGAAGACATGGCGAAACATGGCGGCATATGTGTCCATCGAACCGAAATCCGCGGGGCGTTCCATTGCCGCGGCATAAAGGCGTTTATGGTCGTAAATAAACGAGAGATAGGGCGTAAGATATGCGGGCGTGATGAGAAGAAGTTCATCTTCGGGGCAATGTGCCAACTGCCCGATGAAGTTTTCCGCGCTGACATGAAAATAGGATAAAAAACGTTCGTGCATCATACCGACGGTTTCTTCGAGCAGATCGCGCATAGTTTCATAATGAAGATAAAAGGTAGAGCGGTTGACGTGGGCAACGGTGCAGACTTCTTTAATGGAAATGTAGTCAAAGTCTTTCTTTTCGAGCAGTGACAACAGCGCTTCGTCCATGCGTAACGCGGTATTGAAATATTTGCTTTCGGACTTATTCATCTGCATTTTCTCTTTCTCTGTGATGTGAACGGTAGATCATGAAGATCGCGATGCCGACAACGGCGAGGTATATTCCCGTGCCGGTGAGCGTATTCATCAGCATACGATAGTTTTCGCTGTTTTCCGAAAATGTGGAGATCAGCGCGTTTTGCAGTCCGAGAACCGACATCAAAGCCGCTATGAAATTCAGCGCTTTGGCGGCGGAGAGGATCGGACTTCCGCATTTTTGAAATTTTATCAGATTGATGACGGAAAGCGTCATCATATAAAACGTAAAGGTCGCCGAGGCGTAGATGGTGTAACCCGGATAGGCCGCCGACGGGTTCATGCGGATCATGAGGAGTATCACGCCGCTCATCGGAATGTTGAGAAGAAACAAGAGCCATGCCGTCCGGCGGTAACAGCGGCGTTCATAGTCCGCGTTGCCTTTATCCGTTTTATGCCGATAGGCATAGGCGAGCCCTGCGCGCATACAGCCGAGGATCAGATAATATACCGCGGAAGAGAGGGCGAAGACCGAGAAATACAAATACCCGGTGACGGCCTTAAGAGTCGCATAGAGAAAACTAACCGTCATACCGCCGTATATGCCGACGCTTCCGCGGAAGGCGCGGTCGTGCAGGTATTTGTCGCGTACTTCCGTGAAAGCGGGTTTGCCGATTTTCTTCATTTGCCGGCTTCGCTGATCTCTTTTGCAAGCTGCATGATTTCAAAAGCGTATTTTTTCTTGCCTTCTTCAAGCAGTTTTTTATAAATCGGATAATTGACGCCCATACCGATCATACCGATAATGCCGACAATGATACCGAGCACCACGGCGGCGGTTCCCGTGCCGATGACCTGCATGGCAAGGCACATTCCCGCGCCGAATACCAAGGCGAAGACAATGCCGAAGGTGTAAGTGAAGACGGTTGCCGGTAATTTGGCCTTTCGGTCGAGTTTGCGGAGCGCTACGACTTTTGACGTGTTTTTGGTTGCGTATTCGTTTGCCAGTTGTTCTGCGTAAATTTTGTCTGTGTTCATTTTTCCTATCTCCTTTGGTTTGATGACTCTATTTTACAGGAGATAAGTGAAAAACGGAACAGCATAAACGGTGAAAAGTGTTGTTTTGTAAAAAAAATATGTCTGCAAATTACGGATACGACCGGCAGCATCCGCCGGAAACAGGAGTATATACACGGTTCTGAGGACGGAACATCGGAAGCCGAATCAAGGGGAGACGGCGACAAAAAGGCGGGTTGCAGAAGACGTCCGGCGGGCGGATTGGAAAATAAGAAACATGGCCCGATGCGGGAGTGTTTTTCACTTATTGATAACATTACCCGGCTTGCAAAAATGCATTTTTGCATTGTTTACGCAATATAGGACTTGCTATCGCAAATAACAGCCGTCCGTTGAAATAAGTCGTGAAAAAGTTCTTGCGAGCGAGTTTTCTCGCTTGTATTATAACATAGAAACGAGACAAAATAAAATTTTGTCAGCAACTGCCGTTGCCGGGCGCTTTGTCTTCGCCAAACCGCCGTTTCTGTTGAAATACTGCGCTCGAAAATCCTTGCAAGCAAGTTTTCTCGCTTGTATTATAACACAGATTTGTAAAAAATCAAATATCCTGAAGAAAACGGCAGGATAAAGCATATTGCCGCCTGCACTTATTGGAACCACAGAAATCAAACTGTTTTCTTAATAGAGCAGTGAATGTATAAAAGACGCGTCAAGGCGCCACGTGTTTTTATGAGCGGAGACTGTCGATTGCTTCGGGAATTTGCTTCCGTTGAAGATGCGCACGCCCTTTTACCTTGCATGTGGTTCGCAGACCGCCGGGCGGCGCCGGAATTTCGCAGTGCCGCCGGCACTCCGAATGTTGCAAGCGGATTCTGCGCACTTTGTGCGCGGAATCCGAACGATTCGTCGATGGACGAAAACACAAAAAGGACACCTCTTTGAGGTGTCCTTTGCAGTTTGATTGTTATGGTCTTAAAAGATGACGTGGCATTTCACAATGAAGAAAAACCGCGTCATTCTGATTCTTGCCTGAGTGTGTCGATCGAAAAAAACAAAGCAGCAATTTTAAAGACGATGTAAACGGCAAAAAGGACAAGCAGAGTGATTTCATACTTCCGAAGTTCCATATATACGTTTGACAAATAAGAATACATAAGAATCAGGAACAAGGTGACATTTGCAAGAATGACAAGCACAGTTTTGACTTTTCTCTTTTGCCTGCAAAAAAGATAGTAAACCGTATAAAACAAGTCACATTCATAAAAGACGATAAAGCCCCCGATAACGACTACTATACATGCGCCCAAACCCTCTAATATATCTATTGAAGGATCATTCATTTCCATACGGTACGTATCGATCGCAAAAACGATGAAAACTATTGCCGTAGCAATTATCAAAGTGCAAAAAGCGAGTACCACTATTATTTTTTTCTTCATGATATTCTCCCTGTCATGTATCACTGTCTTTCCTGGTCAATATAACATATAACTTCTGTTATGTCAACTCCCAAGCAGAAAGAACGAATGAAATATCCGTTTGGCACCGGATGTGAAATATTGCGCCTTCGTCGCTATGTGAAATGAAATAAAATTCCCACGTTCGGAGGGTATTTCACAGATTCCACAAGGGGGGTATTTCGTTGGAAAAAGAGCAATGCTCTTTTTTTCTGGAGGCTCCACCCGGAATTTCGGAGTGCCACCGGTACTCCGAATGTTGCGGTACTGTCAATAGTTTTTCGCAAATTCGTTTCTGACAAAATGAAGCAGTGTGCCGATACCCCAGCGATGGAGCGGCTACGCTCCGCTTGATTGCTGTGCTTATACCACCCTCTGTTGCGGCTTCAGTCAAGTATTTCATGCAAAGATATCGCTTCGATCCCCACTCCTTTCCCAAAACATACCGCAGTCTGGCACAGACCAGCATGAGAGCAGACTTTCCGTCCGGGAACGTACCAACGACCCTTGTTCTGCGTCGTATCTCACGATTCATACGTTCAATGACATTGTTTGTCTGGATCTTCAACCAATGCTGTGACGGAAAATCCATGTAAGTCAAGGTTTCTTCAATGCTGTCCTAAACCTTTTTTGCCGCCTCATTCAGCCGCATGGAACGCAACTTTTCCACGATGTCACGTGCCTTCTTTCGTGCTACTTCTTTACTCTCCTGCGCATGGATCGCCTTGAGCATCCGTGTGACCTCGCGCATATGTTTCCTTGGTGTAACGGAGAAAACGTTACGGTAGAAATGCACGGTACAACGCTGGTATTTCGCCTCCGGAAAGACCTCTGCCACGGCATTGCACATTCCAAGGCATTTGTCTCCGATCACAAGCTTTACACCGTCAAGTCTGCGTTCTTTCAGCCATACAAGGAAGATTTTCCAGCTTTCGGCATCCTCCTTCATGCCTTCTGCGGCTCCGATGATCTCACGGTAACCGTCCTCGTCAACTCCTATGGCGACAAGGATGCTGACATTTTCAAACTCTCCGCCCCAGTTGCGCTTGAGATAAATCCCGTCCACATAAACATATGGGTACTTCCCGGACAGCTTACGGTTGCGCCATTCCTCAATATGCACATAGGCTTTCTGATTCAGCTCGCTAATAGTGGACGCTGATACACGGCTACCCCACAGGGCTTCCGAGATGTCCTCTACGCGCCATACCGAAACACCCGCAAGGTACATCTCGATCAGTGCCTCCTCGACCGAGCTTTCCCGACGGCGATAACGCTCGATGATCGCTGTTTCGAACGGTACTCCTTTCAGCTTCGGTACTTCAAGGCGTACCTCACCGGAGGTCGTGGTCAGTTTACGGCTGTAATGCCCCGAACGGTAGCCCTGCCGCGCCTCGGTGCGTTCGTACTTTGCCGCGCTCGTCAGCTCTTCGGCCTCTTTGTTCAGCAGCTCATTCAGTGTTTCTTCCACACTGTTTCGGACTAATTCTTTCAATTCGCTCTTGACGCTTTCCTCCGTAATGATCAATGCTACGCATAGGATCTAATTTCTCGCGAAAGTCTTCAAAAGAATCCCCTACAACCGGCCATTCGTCATCCTCTTTATCATAATAACAGTGAAGTTCTCTCCAAATTGCCTCGTCGGACTCTTCATAAAATTCTTCGTCGACCGAAAAATTTGCCCAAGGAAAAAGACGAGGAAAAACTTCAGTGTACGGTGTATAAGGAAACCAATACGGATATGAATATTTTTTGATGCTTTTGCCGTCATCCACAATTAATTTTGTTTCACCTTTGCCACTGCTCTTGTTTACCCACTCGCTTGAATGCAGTTTTACTTCTCCACCATCTTGAATGATTTGCATAAATTCCTTTTGAGACAGCAGAAAATTATAATTGACAACATGCTCAGGCAGATTTGTATAAGAAAGAAGTTGCTCGTTTGACAAATCATTCAAGAAAACTTGAGTTAATGGAACCCTAACATAAAACCCTTTTCCGTTATTTGTTTTTTATTTATGCCCCGAAAGATTACACATCCGTCATTCTGCTCTCTAAACCAACTCTCGCCGGTTTTGATTTGTAATGCAAGCAATTGCTTTGGTTTACCGGAAGGATCAACAAACTCCATATCGCCATGCGTACACAACAACCAAAAAGATCCACGAAAACGCATCGGCATAGGCAACGACCATGTTACCCTATAAATCGGCAAAAGCATAGGAGCAGGCAATGCGTACAACAAGAGAACAGATTCCGACTACACTGGAAAAGAGCAGGTCTGAAATTCCCTCCAGATAGCCACGGATACTCATGCTCAGACCATTAAAAATATAGAACAGGGCAATCGTCCTGAAAAATTGCTCTCCGATAGCAACCGATTCCGCCCCCAAGCCGAATATGGAAAGCCAAGCCGAAAGATCTTCCTGCCGTTCTCATGGTTTCCGGCTCCGGGGCGAAGCGCAAAGTCGGTGTACGGCATGCACTTCATATTCTCCTTACGGCGCAAACACAAAAAGCAGGCATCCGGCAAACGACGCCGACGGCGATGCCGCGCCTGCGTTTTACGCAAGCGCTTTTTTGGCGGCCGTTACGGACCGGGGAGAATGCCGGGCGAACCGGCAGAGATACCGGGCTTTTATGAAAAGGCGGTCACAAGGAAATAAAGTGACAGCAGGACGGCCGTTGAGATCATGATGACGGCCGCAACCCAAACAGAGACCTTTGCCCATGTCGGCTTTGTTTTTTTCGTGCAGCCGATGATCGTAAAACCGATACAGACCATGACGGCCGAAAACAACAGCAGAATGCCGACCGCCGAGATCTTATCGTTGAGAGTATCTGCATACACGAGCAGTTTGTCCGTTTCTATCCCCCACGGCGCAGCCGGAATGTCGGCAACGAACAGGAAGATGAGATTGATCAGCAGAACCGCGAAAGCGGCGGTATACAGCGAAATGCCGCGGATCGACATTTTATTTCTGTCTTTTTCCGGCCGCTTTGCCCTGTCGTATACGGACGTACTGTCCAAAAGAATCTTGCTCAGAACCGGATTCTTGACGGACAGATATTTTCCGCTCTGATACCGGCTGTCATAGCCTGCCAGTATACGAATCAGGAATATCGACATAGCAAAAATCTCATACATCATAATCATCTCAGCGTCCTCCCGCATGCAAAAAATACAACAAGAACGAAAGAATCCCCAAAGCGCTCTTTTTTCGGGCATATGCCGCAAATTTCGGTTTGCCGAAGATATTATATCAATTGATCGGTCGAAAGTCAATCCCGACGGTCTTCCCGCGCCGTCGCATAGTCGGAATGTGCGCTCGCGGGCTCGCTACCCTGCCTACCGCTTGGCTATGGTGCCGCTTTCGGCATAATTCCGGGAAATCTGCAAAACCGCAAGCAGGCAGGAAAACAAAAAAGCACTTCCGAAGAGTGCTTTTTCTGGCTGTTATGGTCTTAAAAGATGAAATCGACTGGAATATATAGAATCCGCCGGTACAAGCTACTCTGAAAATTTGATATTGTCTGAATTTTCTCTAGATATATAAAATATAAAATTGTGGTATACTAAAAAGCGAATCTACTAAAGGTGAGTTTTAAAATTCTATGTATTTTATCCAACTTGCTTTTTTTCCAAGCATATCATTTATTCGACTTGCTAAACTGGGGTACACCGTTGAATCACGTACTCCCATTAAACGCAGATCTCGCAATATTCTCATTTTATAATTTGAAGGAATTGTGATTTTTTCCAAAAAAATCTTTTTTTCTTCTCTTGTTCTAATTTTATTCTTAGGTGAACCAAAAATTACAAAAGCGCTGTCTTGCACATTTGCTCGATCAAATGTTTTGCTTGCGAGAAAAGCCACTGGATTTAAGAGGTTTTTCCAACAAAAATTCCCACTAATATTCTCTTCTTCCAACATGCGGATGAAATTGTTGGCGCCATAGTTCGCATCTTGAATGTTATATACTTTTCCATAAATACCCTTTTCTCGGAATTCGGCTTTGGTGTCATTTACTGTTTTTTCTAGATTGCCATTACAGTACGTCAGTAAATTTTCTATTGTATTTTGTCTCATATAACTAAAACATGCGATGGCATTTACTTTGGCACAATCCTCGTACTTTATCCATTTATCATTTACTTTGTAAATAATAAACTCGCCATCATCTTGCATGTTATCAGTTACAGCAAAATATAATGCGATTAGTGGATTCATTGAAAAATCTAAAAGTCTAGTTGGTACACCATAATGTTGCATTTTAATTAATTTTTGAAGTCTGGAATAATTCTCAAATTCATGTGGATACTCTCGATAAATCTTCTGGCAAAGCGCATACTCCTTGTCAAGGGGCGCTCCCACACGAAAAAGTCCTGGTAACAATTCATATGTTACTTTGGAATGTCCTCTGTACAAATACGTATATTCTGTGTCACTGCACATTCCGTTTAACTTGTCCAATAAATCTTGGATAGACGACATACAGGCATTATTTGAATTCACAATTTTGCACCTCCTACAACTTTTAAATTGCAAAATTGTTTTATTATTTTCTCATACCATTTTCCATAGGATTTCCTTGAAGCAAATATCAAAAAATCGTAGTAAATAATCTCATTTTCATTTGCAAATTACTACTCTGCCATCCCGCTGTTCACCCACTCATCAATTTCGGAAAGTTTGAACTTCCAGTTCTTCCCGATTTTATGGGCGGGCATTTGTTTGGTTGCGATCCATCGAAGTGCAGTATCGCGGCTGATACCCAAATACTTCATAATTTCCGGCATGGAATAATAACGGTCTTCAATATCGTTCATTTTTGCACCTCATCAATACATCTAACTATATTATACATGAGCGAACAAGTATTGTCAAGAATTGTACGATATTGTATTATATAATATGAGTATTCATTTAGGAGGAGTAAAAAATGAGCAAACGGCACGATGAAAAACAAATATCTGCCTGCTGTCTGGATTATCGAAACGGGAAATCGGTTCAAGAGCTTCTGCATTGCTATTCTATTTCAAAAACAACCTTATATCGCTGGCTGCAACGACAAAGGAGAACCGACGAGCACGGCACAGTCAAAAATCTTGACAGAAAAACAATCTCTGAATTTGAGAGGCAGCGCAAAATGCTTGAAATTTATCAAAAGACCGGGCTGGGAACAGGCAGCCCGGTTGCAGAAAAAGTGGCGGCAATACAGAATCTGAACGGTGAGTATTCCCTGAATTTATTGTGCTTGACACTGGGAGTTCCCAAAGCGACATATTACCGTGCGATTGAAAGCAAAGAAACCCAATTTGAAATCAAGTGCAAAACATTAATGCCGATAATAGAAGAGATATTCAATGAATCAAAACAATCGTATGGTGCACGAAAGATAACAGAAATTCTGCGTAAAAAGGATTCTCCGTATCACCGAATACAGTGGCGAAGATCATGCACAGCCATGGTTTGTTCAGTGTAAGGGCAGGAGCAAAAAAGCTGTACCTCCAAAATCAAAAACGGATGGAAAATCTGCTTTGTCAGCAATTTTCGGTTTCAAAGCCCAACGAAGTATGGGTAAGTGATGTGACAGAGATCAAATACAGAAAGAACAAATACTTTATTTGCATTGTCCTTGATCTCTTTTCACGAAAAGTAATCGCCTTTCACATTTCCATGAAAACAACCGTTCAGCTGGTCAATCGGACAATAAAGAAGGCATTTGAGACAAGACAACCAACAGAACCGCTGATTCTTCACACTGGCAGAGGTGTCAATTATACATCAAAGGATTACAACCACACATTGCGTCTTATGAACATTACACATTCCTATTCAAGCGCCGGCAATCCTTATGACAATTCGGTTTGCGAAGCATTTTTCAAAACGTTGAAGGAAGAGGAGCTATATCGCCGGGAATATCATTCAGAGGCAGAAATGAAAAAGTCCGTTTCCGACTATATCGAACGATATAATACCAAACGGCCTCATATATATTTGCACTATAAAACACCCGAACGGGTAGAAGAGGAGTATTTTGCGAAGCGTAACCTGACTTGATTCATCTGTATTTGGGACTACACCGGTTCACAAATGTGGAAAATCGGACTTTTGAAACGAATTTGGCGTTTTTCGTACGGCGAGTCCCGTTTTAAACATGCCGAAAAGACTTGTGAAATAGGCAAAAATAAACCCTCAAACGGAACTTAGTGGTTCACATTTGAGGGTTTATTCACTTGGAGGCGCCACCCGGAATCGGACCGGGGATGAAGGTTTTGCAGACCTCTGCCTTACCGCTTGGCTATGGCGCCATAATAATTTACGGACACATTTCTATGTCCGTAAATCTGATATGGAGCGGATTACGGGGCTCGAACCCGCCACCTCGACCTTGGCAAGGTCGCGCTCTACCAAATGAGCTAAATCCGCGGCTTATAAAGGGGAAATGGTGCCTCCGGTCGGAATCGAACCAACGACACGAGGATTTTCAGTCCTCTGCTCTACCGACTGAGCTACAGAGGCATAGGAAGTTGTAAAGTGGCGACCCGGAAGGGGCTCGAACCCTCGACCTCTAGCGTGACAGGCTAGCGCTCTAACCAACTGAGCTACCAGGCCATACTTTACACGAACGGATATCCGTTCTCTGGTGGGAACAATAGGGCTCGAACCTATGACCCTCTGCTTGTAAGGCAGATGCTCTCCCAGCTGAGCTATGCTCCCGTGCGTTGCTCACCCGAGACAACGCTGATATTATATCACGTTGTTTCTTCTTTGTCAACACTTTTTTTGAAGTTTTTTTGATTTTTCTTCCTGATTTTTCATCTTCCTTATATTATACGGTATGCAGCCGTAATGCGGGCGACAGGCTATATCGGTTTTCGGGCGCTTTTCTGCGTCATGGCGTGACGTTTTAAGGAAACGTTTGAAAAAGCGTTTGAAAGGGGATTGACAGTTCCGCACTTTTGTGCTATAATGCCGTTGTTGCACAGGGATATAGCCAAGTCGGTTAAGGCACAGGACTTTGACTCCTGCATTTCGCTGGTTCGAGTCCAGCTATCCCTGCCAAGATAAAAAGTCGACATTTTTGTAGAAATAGCAAGTGTCGGCTTTTTTGTCGTCCCAAAATGTGTTATAATGTAATTAATAAAGAAGTTTTAGCTTATTTAAGGAGGTGAAAATTTGAATTATACCAAATTTGTTAGAGAATATTGTAAGAACAATAGCGGTGCATTTTTTGATGTGTCAAAGTTAAAAGATGCTGAATTTTCAGAAGTTCCGTATAAAACTTTGTTAAAGATATTAAATAGGCTTGAGAAAGAAGGTTTACTTAAGCCTGTTTCTAAAGGTGTTTATTTTATAGGCGAAAAGCCGATGGACGAAGAGTTGATTTTCGATGAATATGTAGACGATGGAAAAGGAATGTTTGTCGGGTATCAATTATTTAATGACGTTGGGATATCTGATTATGTCGATTGCAATATAGAAATCTATACAAACAACATAAAGTCAAAGCAAAAAAGTGTTGGTCGCTATCTTATGAAAAGAGTTAATTTAGAGTTTGATGACGATATAGTAGATTTAGTTGCGTTATTAGAGATAATAGACGTAGGGTATTCGATGAGAGGCTGTGATTTTATGGCTTACAAGAAAACGGTGGATATGCTGCTAAAATCATATTCTGATAGTAGCTTTGAGAAAATTATAAAAGCAATACGATATAAGTATTCTACTATAAAACAATTGAGCGAATTGTTAGAGGCAAATAGCATAGACAATAACTGCATAGATACTTTTGAAAACACTTATAAAAACTCAATGAGATAACGTCTAAATAATAATGGGAAAGTCTGAAACATCTGTTTTGGACTTCTTTCTATGTGTTGTCAAAACGACTTGAAAAATATGACGAAACATGGTATAATTAAAATATAAATGCTA
>ULRP01016697.1_pt1 | contig 13390 bp, 12 predicted proteins | sample 1955521 | NCBI WGS metagenome assembly ULRP01 (sample SAMEA4835685, study PRJEB28245) | human gut metagenome | biome: gut microbiome; material: fecal sample | place: Denmark | collected 2008
CGAACCAGGAATCCCCTGCCTTCAGGCATGGGGAGTGTCAATGATTTAGTCTAAGGTAAATTAATAAGTAAATTGATCACAAAGGACGGCAAATCGATATAAGATTCCATCGGTTACCAAATGGAGTCCTCCTGCACCGTTCGAGAAATAATAATCGCCAGTAGAAGGATTATAGCAAGCATAATACTTAGTTGATTTCCCATTGGTCCAATGAACAGTTGCTCCAGAAGATCTACCGTAACCGTTCGTGCCCCATGACTTGACCGAATCGGTGTCAATGTACATATCGGCGTCCATGTAGTCGTCATAGCCTACATAGTAGTCCGACCGCGCTTCTGCAAGGTTCACCGTATCGGCTCCATCCGAAGGAAGTATGGACATCCCTACCGCCAGGGACATTGCCATGGCTACACTGGTAGCCAATTTTTTCATGCTCATAGAAATCTCTCCTTTCGTTTTTAGCAGGTCTCAATCTCGTCTTCGTGCTTCCGTATCGTCTCTTTGACCACGTCTTCGTAGCCGGTTAGGGCTGCGAAGGGGGCGAACTGTGCGGCTCGTTTTTCCAGTGGCATGCGTGGGCAGCATCTTGGCTCTGGCCTCGGCAGGTTGATGATGTCGCGGTACTGTTCTATTTTTCTCGTTACGTTCGTCATGCCTTATGACCTCCGATTTCGCCGTTGCGGGCAATGGTGCGCGCCTCTTCTTTGAGATTGGCTGCTTTCAGGATGGCGTTTTTCCCGAATTTATTCTTGAGCGCGATCACGGTATGCTGCAGGGATTTTTCTTTCGCCTCTGCTTGTCGAAGGGCTTCGTCCTGCTTGACTTCTTCTTCCATGTCGCTGAAGAGGTCAAATTCGACGACGCTTTCCTTTTGAGTGGGCAGGCTGTTTTCATCGACGAGACGTCCCATGGTGACGGTGACGCGTCGGACGAGCAAGGCGGGGGTTACGATGCGGTCGTAAAGGGCCAGTGTCTCATGAAGCAGCTCCTTTGTCGAAGAGCTGTGCTTCTTCAGGCTTACCGTGCCATGGGCTGGCTTTGGCACTCCTCTTCCATAATGGTCGACGTGTACGGGGCCGGTGTAGCCCTTGGCGATGTTTTCGATGTCATAGCCCACGTCCAGCACGATCTGGTTCGTCAGGAGTTTCTTGGCGACGAGATCCAGTATCATCTGGTCGGCCATCTCCCAGACGATGAGCCTTGCCTGCTCGTGCGTATACGGGCAATGGAGCACCTGGCCGCTGCTGATGCTCGTGGAGGCGGGGCGGTAAGCTTTGATGGCTTCCATCGTGCAGGGCTCATAGCCCCAGGCGTGGTCGATCAAGAGCTCGGCATTGACGCCAAAGACCTTGTAGAGCTCTTTCTCTCCCTGTGCATCCAAGGAACGGCGAGCGATATCGCCCATGGAATAAAGGCCCATGTTGGCAAGCTTTTCGGCATAGCCCTTGCCCACGCGCCAGAAGTCTGTTATCGGGGTATGCGCCCATAGCTTCTGCCGGTAGCGCATCTCGTCGAGCGCCGCGATCCGCACGCCATCCCGGTCTGGCGGTATGTGCTTGGCGACAATGTCCATGGCAATCTTGGCCAGATAGAGATTCGTGCCGATGCCAGCAGTGGCCGTGATACCGGTCTCTGCCAGTACCTCGCGCACCAGCTTCATGGCCAGGTCATGTGCCGTTGTCTTGTAGGTGTCGAGGTACGGAGCCGCATTGATGAATACCTCATCAATGGAATACGTGTGTATGTCCTGCGGCGCGATGTACCGCAGATACACCTTGTAGATGCGCGCGCTGTAGTTCATGTAAAAAGCCATGCGCGGCGGTGCCACGATGTAATCGATGGCAAGATTCGGGTTTCCTGCCAATTCCGTCGCATCATGCGATTTGCCGATGAATGTTCTGCCCGGCGCCAAAAAGCGGCGCTTGTTGTTGGCAGTCTTGATCTTCTGTACGACTTCAAAAAGCCGCGCACGGCCCGGCACGCCATACGCCTTGATCGCCGGTGTGGCAGCGAGGCAGATTGTCTTTTCCGTGCGGCTCTCATCAGCTACCACCAGATTGGTCGTCAACGGATCCAGGCCCCGCTCCACACATTCTACCGATGCGTAAAACGACTTCAGGTCAATCGCAATGAAGCATGTCTTGTCCATGCGCGTCCCGCACCTCCCATCGCGTCTCCATCATCATCTTGGCATGTGCAGATAGACGAGCCCTGCCACCTGCAGTGCCAGTATCAGCGGCACGCCGTACTTGAATTTCAGATGCAGCGTCTTGTGGTGGAACAACTTCATCGCCACAAGAGCCCCCACACTGCCGCCAATGGCCGCCAGGCCAAGCAGCGTTAGCTCCGGCACACGCCAACACTTGCGGATGGCGCATAGCTTGTCCCAGCCGTAAGCAGCGATGGCCACTGCATTGATGATGGCCAAATACCATGCCGCTGCTTCATGGAGATCCAATCCCATATTCCCCCTCCTAAATCAATCAAACATCAGCTTCTATTGCATTCGTAAATGATACTGTAAGACTTCTACAGAATGGCCCTATCTCCTGCTTCCGTATCAGGGCCTTGTCGTTCTCCTCCGCCAACGGCAGGTTCAGGAGCGTCTGCTCCGACATGTTTTTTGCGCCCGCGAAGCGGCGTCGCTGCTCGGGTTTCCCGCCGTTTCTCGAAGAGAAATGAGGAAGTGCACATCACCAGCCCCGGAGCAGTCCTTCTGGAGACCGTACAGGCATCCAACAGTCTGTCATACAGTGTGTCATACTTCTGTCATACAAACTGTCATACAGATTGTCATACCCCTGTCATACAAATTGTCATACAGGTCGTCATCCTGCTCTTTGCTAGCCGATACGCCAAGCGCAAACTGCTCTCGCATGCGCTCAGCTACCCAAATCTCAACGTAATCTGCAATGCACGGATTCGACCACAACCCATACCACGCCATGTACAACCGCGTTCTGCGGCTGGAATGAGCAGATTCAACCATCACGGACAGTGTTACGAAATCAGAGAGCCAGCTAAGCCATGAACGCCACACCAGCAAATGGCGCATCGGCCTAGTCGCAGAAGAAAACTCGTCAGTAGTCTACCAATTACCGATTTCTCGTTGTATGATAAAGTTATCACATGGCCTTTCTCTTAGGTGTTGTTTTTAGCTATTACATGATACAGTATCAGGATACTATGCGAGTTTATTGTGCTTCAAAAGCTGTAAACTCCTATAATTTCAACAAAACGATTCGAGGTTACACATCATGATTTACCTGACAGGCGACACGCACATCCCCATCGATATCGACAAGCTGAGCAGCAAATCTTTTCCTGAGCAGAAGCAGCTGACGCGCGACGACTTCGTCATCGTGCTTGGAGACTTCGGACTGCTCTGGCGGGAAGACAAGACTTACCGATACTGGCTGGGTATCCTCTCTCACAGAAGATACACGCTGCTGTTCATCGACGGCAATCACGAGAACTTCGACTGGCTCAACTCGCTGCCCGTCGAGTCCTGGCATGGCGGTCACGTACACCGCATCGCCGAAAACATCCTTCACCTGATGCGCGGCGAAGTGTTCGAGATTGACGGCAACACCTTCTTCACGCTTGGCGGAGCGGTTTCCCACGATCGCATCTATCGCACGGAGGGCATCAGCTGGTGGCCGCAGGAAATCCCTTCCAAGGCAGAGATCGACCACGCCATCGATACCCTGGCCCGCCACGGCAACCAAGTCGACTACGTCCTGACTCACACATGCCCGTTCGACGCCCTGTCTGAGATTCGCCTGCGCGTGAACAGCTGGGATAGATATGGCAACTACTCCGTCGAAAAAGCCTTGCAGGCCATCAACGATACCATCCACTATAGAGACTGGTACTTCGGCCACTGGCACATGGACTTCGACCACAACCCATACCACGCCATGTACAACCGCGTTCTGCGGCTGGAATAAAAAATAAAGCGCCCAGCGATCCAAATCCCACGGGAACTAGTCTCCCGCGCCGGTTGGAACGCTCAGCGCCTTTTCTTTATTTTACCAGAAAACATCAGCCAATCAAGGTAAAACCTGAATGTTGTGGTAAGCCTTCATCTCATAGCGAAAAATTCACCGGGTGAATATTCTTCATCACAGTAAAGGAAATTCACCCGGTGAATTCCTTGACAGCGCAGGAATCCGTTATTCCTCGTCCCTTACGTTATCTTCGTCCTCTTCGCCTTCGTCGTCTTCTGCTTCCACTTCGATGTTCTGGCAGGCATTGTAGTACCGGGCGTACTCGCGCAGATACTTAAAGGGGAACGGCAGGACTGTGTAGTAGCCGGTCCTGACATAATGGACGGTGAGCTGTGAAAAGTAGGTCGTAAGCAAGTCATCCGATACCATCTGGTTCCGTTCAGAAGGCAGGAGGACGCGGATGATCATGGCGCGGTCAATTGTATAACGGCCGTTCGACGTGTTGCAACCTGCGACGTATCCGATGCCATCACGCATCTCTTCGAGCTGTTCCTTGTAGAATACCGGCCGCGAGAGGCGGCAGGCGTGGCCGAGGAGATGACCGTCCATCAGATACTTTTGCAAGTTCTTTTCCCCCTTCGGAGTGAAAAGGTAGTGGCCATTCGTGATGCGCCCTATAAATTCATTGAGCCGCGTTCCGATAATGCCATTCATCCCTCTCGGTTTCGATTTTTCTTTTGGCATCACTTCGGCCCCCTTCTTCGCAGACGGTGGAACAACGGCCTTCGTCTGCTTGAAGGCATCTTTGATGAGCTGCAAGGAGAGATTGGTCACCCCCTGCTCCATCTGCTTCGCGGCAATCTGTTCGAGCCAGCCACGGAGCTCTGCCTGATAGATGGCGTCGCTGCTCTGCGCGATTTCTTGTTCAAATGCATCAAACAGTTCTTTGGCAGGGATCTCATGCTCGAGGTCCGCCATGGGCATGTCCGTGTAATCCGGCAGCAGGAAGCTGTTCGTCCGGATGATCATGTACGACATCTCAGGAGCCTTCCCAGGGCAGACGAAGCCGTCCAGCGTCTCATTGTAGTTCAGACGAATGCCGAGGCCATGCTTGCCAGAGTCGTAGAATGCCTTCGTATCCTCTATCATCCTGACCTCCAGTCTGGAAAGGCCCTCACTCGCTTCATTGAAGTAACGGAACTCGATTGCCTCTGTACCGGGATCCATGACAAGTTCATAGAAATGGAAGAACGTACACTTCTTCTTGGGATTTGCCGGATCCTGACGCGTCTCTTTCTGAGGAAGCACATAGGTCCACGGTTCGCTCAGGTACTCTTGCGGATGGAATACGGTGAAGCGCCGGTTCTGGATATCCTCTTTGATGCGCAGTTCACTCTGAATCTTGGCCAGAAGCGGACGCAATGTCCCGTCCCAGCTCTTCTGCTTCTCATGAAGGTCTTTATCCGGCATGGCCGGCTTTTTCATATTAAGCCTGAAGATCTCACAGAGTGCTTCCAAGGTAAGCCCTTGTGATCTGAGGTTCGCCCGATAAGGCAGGCTGACGTCTTCCTCGAGCTTTCCCTGCTTATCATGACGATAGTATCGTCGATCGTGGAAGAGGAGCAAGGTCGGTACTTCTGGATCGACTTCGCTGCACAGTGTGATCTTGTACTCAGGATATTGATTCCGAAGGTACTCGAGGAACAAATTCGTAATCAGCGCTGACAGTGGACTCTGTATGAGATCTACGAAGTTCCAATTGGCTGGCCCCAGTGAAGGCGGACTCTTCATCTTATCGCCAATCCGGATGAACGGCTGCTCAACGAACGATATAGTGAGGTATGGGGCTAAGCGGCGGCTGGCCATATCCATGAACTCCATGAAGCGCCCGACTTTCGTCTCATGCAGCGCAGCACGTGATGAGATATCGAGAAACGGTATCGTATTGTGCGTAAAACGTGAGCTCTTCTGGCAGAAGAGGATTGCCTGCTCCTCTTTCGGGATCCTGCTCCGGGAACCGAGATACCGGCGCATGCTGTCCTTCTCGATGAGGTAGAGCGGGCCCTTCGGGATATTGGCTGGGTCAATCTGCCGGAAGCTCGTGACGCTCAGACTGAGATACATGCCGGCCGTGACAGACACATGGAGACAAACGCAGGTCTTGTACCCGGCCTTATTCGCCTTGATTTCCATAGGCAGGTAGATCTGCCCGAGTACATTGTGGTATTGGCTCTCCCTCGTCGTATAGTTGCAGACTGATGCCAGGAGCAGCTGAAGTAGCAGGCGATCTGCATAGCCGAAGAGCTGATGCCGGACAAAAGGAGAGAGCAGCGATGCCTTATCGAGTACCTTGATATGGTACTCCGTATAGCGGCGAGAAAGCTTTGCAAGAATGGCAGAAAGTTTCGAGTCGGCCTTCGGGAAGATAGCCATGCATCTACCCTGCATGTAGACGGAGGCGAGCGCATGGGCATCCTGGACCAGCACATCCAGAATGGGATTCTGGTAGAACGAGAAGTGCTCGTCCACGCCATCGTCGAGAGCTCTCGGTTCGACCAGGAGAATCGTAAAATCTCTGGCAATCGCCGCATAATCAAAGATAGCCTCTATTTTGTTCGTTCGATATAAAAAGGTGCTCATTCTTCCTCGTCCCCTTCCTGACGGAGCAGACGCTCGTTCTTGCAGATCTCGTTGATGGCTTTCATGTTCACGCCATCCGGTGTGAGCAGAGCAGGGACGGTCATGATCCGCATCGTATTGTCATAAGTGAATGCAGTACCTTGGTTGAACTTCAACAGCTCATCTTCATCCTTCGTCTGACACAGGCGGATGATATAAGCATGAGCAGCCTTGTTCGGATACTCCTGCCGAATGCTCTCCAGCTTCTCATAGACCTTATTGTAGAATGCAGTCTGGTTCGTGAAATACAAACCCGTGATGAGCTTCCAGTGCTTGAAGTCGATGAAATCGCCGCTCGGCAGCTCGCGATCAAACTTCTCATAATATGTCAGGTCCTGAATAGAGGAAAGATTCAGATTGCCATACTTCTGCAGGATCCAACTGCCGACAATCTCGCCAAGACGGCCTTTGTAGATGTTGAGGAACAGTATCGGCGTCATGATGTAGCGCGCCTTGCGGAACGTCGTCGCATAGCCATGCTCCTTGAAATATGCTTCAAGTCCTGGGAGGTTGCGGAAGAGGAATTTCAAGTTTACCTCATACTCCGATACGATTCCATCGCGATATTCAGACGTGGGGCTAAACTCAAGGCCGTGACGCTTCAGAATCTCCTGCCTTTGAGCAGAATCCAGATAAGGAAGGACTCTGCGCTGGTCATGGAGACGAATATACTGGTACATGTTGACCTTCTTACCGAAGGTCAGGTAACCATACTTGGCATATTCCTGAATGCGAGCAAGTTCTTCAGACGTAAGGCCCGGCGTATCCAAGAGTTCGTCAAATGAGTCAAAAGTCGGATGGCACATCACGAGCGGCTCCAGTAATTCGAAGGACTTGCGCATCGCATTTGTCCATACCATGTCGCTATGGAACGCCATGCCGAGGATATCACGGTATATGCTCTCTTCGCGATAGCACATATTCTCGGCAGTGCACATCTGCTGCTTTGCCACTTGATTTGCTTTTACGTTCTGCACATTCATATATGTCACCCCATTTGCCGGATTATGTGCATCGTCTACCATCTTGCAGAGCGCTTTCCACTCTGGTGTCTGGATTGCATCATCCTGCCATCCGTTCATCCTTGCAAGGTACAGATTCCGTAGGTTCTTTTCCTGGCAGCAGATCTGGATATGGCGGTTCTTGAGGAAGGCGCGGTTACCGCGTCCGAGTGCCTGTGTCAGGAGATATTGGGCTTGTCCAGCGACATAAGGAACCTGCCGGAAGTCTTGGAAGAGCTTCATCAGAGGAAAAGCAGGGGGCGCCGGACTCAAGATGGCCTTGATTGCCTTGCGGCTCTCACTATAGCCAATATGGTTGATCTCTTCCAGCGTCAGAACATCTGAGATCATCTGATGGCGCAAGACTTCCGTCTGCGGGTCCTTCGCCTCACGTGCCTGCAGATAGTCTTCTACATTATTGAGGAGGTACGTGATCTCACCCAGGACGAAACCATCGAAGTCGCGCCGACGATGGCGTGGATCAACATCGAGGTTCGGATCATCCGGATAGATGTCAACGAAGTCATCCTCATAGAAAGAACTCTCATAATCAAGGTTGATGCCCGTGCCAATCGTCTGATACGAGGAAAACAGCAGGACGTTCTCCCCCTTCTGCAGGAGATTCTTGACCTCCTGCAGGGATGCCTCGAAGGACTGCCCGTCTTCTCCCTTGCTCCGCAGCACCTTGAAGCAAGCTTTGCGGTGCGGGTACTCCTTGGCAAACTTCTTGACCATGTCAGATAGGAGCTTTTCATTGAACTCCGGCGAGTTAGAAGGAAGCGGATAATTTAGGAAAAGCCATGCATGAGCATGTTCCGATTGGAAGAACTGCAACACAGCCTTGGCTGTCTCATAATAACGGCGAAGGATATAGGAGGCGAAGATGCTTTCCTCTTTCTTGCGTCCTTTATGCGGCTGTTTCTGCGCAACAGCTACACTCTTATCCCAAACCTCTTTCGCAACAGCTTCAGCATGCGACGGTGAGCGATAGAGTTCCTGGAAAGCCTTGAAGGTATCCTCATATGATGACGGTTCCTCACCCTTCAAACGCAGTATGTCCGTCCGGATCGACACCTGATGCTTCTGGTAAGAGGCTCCCATCTCCCGATAGAACTCCTGCAGTGTATTCCGCAGCCCGTCAGACATCGGATAGAACTTATCGCCAAGTTCTTCTTTCAGGAAGGGAAGGTAGTAATTGGAGAGGCTCTGCATGCAAGCCGTCGCCGAAAGACCGATGACCATGGTCTGCTGTGCCAGTTCGAGGAGCTTGTATTCGGAGGTCCGCGACTTCGAGAAATACGTGAGCTCCGTCCGCTCCCGGTGATCATCGCGGTTCTCAAACTCCGTCAGAGAATAGCCAGAGCGGAAATAGCGATAGAGGCTGAGCTCTTTCTTTAGGAAGGCCTCCCATGAGTCCTCCTCTTTTTCTGCATGGATTGGCTTATTCCCAGCATCCAGTACCATCTGCTGTGTCTTCTTGTCTCGAAAGGAGATACCGAGAGTATCCAGGATTGTGCTTGTGGCATCCTGTACCGTGTAACTTCTCGGATGATAAACGCGCCGGGGCTTCTCGGCCTCCTGCCGTTCGAGCTGATACTGGGCGATATTCCTTGCATTGATGCGTCTGGCAAAGAGATCAGCCCACTTTTGCAGATAGAACTGGAACGTCTGGAAGAAACCGCGGATCTGCCGAATCATCGTCGTCGGAAAGAGACACTCATCCTCTCGCCCCTTATACCGCTTCTTGTAGTCCTGGTATGTATCGTAATCTTCGACATGGATGAGCATGGCATTGCGCTCCTCAGAATACTCGAGGTACGAATACGCCTTGCCAATCGTATAGTAGTACGATGTGCCAAATAAGCAGGCATTCTCCCGTTTGTCATATTTGAGCTGCAGGTTCAGATGATACTTCTGATAAATCGTATCGGCTTTATGGAATAAATAATCCATATCATTCTTGAATTCCAGCTTGCGCTTGCTTTCGCGATCACCCAGCCTGTAGATGGAATCAGGGATATCATCCGGCTTCCCCAGATGATCATGCAAGGTGCAGAATACATGGATTAGGTCATTGGTATTCGACAAGGCTGCTTCAAGGATGTGATGCTCCCAAATCTTATGCGTGGAGTCCACCTCATCGATGATGATGATTGGCTTCGTTCCGCCAAACACCTCCATGAAGTCCGACATCCCCGGAATCAGGGATACATTGCCGCTCAGGAACTTATCGAAAGACAGGAAAATCAGCCGCTTCGTAGGGAGCATCGTGCCCGGATACAGCGTGACAGCCCACGGACAGCATTCCGGAATCTCTTCGATGTGCTCATAGAGATACTGTCCCTGACGTCCCTTATCATTCTCCTGCATTTCGTCATCCGCAGCGCCGGACAATACTTGGAATACCGTTCTCCGAACGAGATGGCGGAACGTCCTCTCGCATTTTGCAAGCTCCTGCTGGACCTTCTCACCGTATTCCGCATTCATGCGCTGCATGGCAGAAGTGACATTGGACTGCCTCTGATTCCGCTCCCATTCTTGGCAAGCAGATAGCGCGGCTTTCAGTTCATTATACGCCTTGGACCTCCTGATGGACTCTGGCAGGGACTTGCGGAAAGTCTCGCCCTCCTTTCCCTTGCTCATCAGATACCGGTCCAGATAGGATCTCTTGTTGTCAAGGAACAAGAAGTCCGCCTTGAATGAAGCCTCTGCCTTCTGGCGCGGACCATGGAAAGCCTTCAGATAGGTCTCCTTCTGAGAATCCTGCTTGAGATTCTTTTTCTGCGGCGTCAGGAACAGGATGGGATGCTTGTCCTTGCCATCGTCCGCGCAGAGATACTGCGCAATGGCCTGATACATGCTGTACGTCTTACTGGCACCTGTCGGCAAGTTCAGCAAGTAGAGTCCAGATTCTTTCTGGAGCATCTCATACAGCTCTCCCGTGATTGCTTTAGTTACATCCATTTTAAATACCCCCTTCATAAAAACAGGTAACATCCTTTTCTATACTGAAGGAAATTCACCGGGTGAATTTTCTTGGTATCCATCGTTCCAGACTCCCTGGTGTATCAGATTGGCGTAAGGCGGAACCAGCACAGCACCATATCAGATGCGAACGGGCTGTTCTCGCTTCTGACAGTCTCCGCCTGCTGCTCGATGATGCCGTAGGGCTGAGCGAAGCGCTCCCCTTCCCATGGCAGCTGGACTGCCGTATAGGTCTGCTTCCCCAGCAATTGCTCGAAGGTATCGCGCTGCATGGCCAGGAAGATACAGCCCGTGTGATAGTGGAAGCAGGCAACATCATCATTGCCGACAAGGTGCTCCGTATCATCGTCAGCCCAGATGCAGAGCGGCTTTGGCATATTGGCCTTGGTGTTGCCGATGTAGTCTCGCGTACTGGCCGTGCCGAGATAGCCCTGATGCAGAGCATAGAGTTCCTTCTTCGACGGATTGCGGCCCCGCTTCACCCAGCTCTGCAGGACGCCGACCGTCTTGTCGTCAAGGGGCAGCGGCTTATAGCCCATATGCTCCAAGGCCAATGGCCAGTAGCGATGGAAGACATCTTCGTAATGAAGGTCATGCTGATGGCCGTGGATGTTGATATCTGCCGTATGACCGTACTGCGGCGCATGCGAGAAGAGAATCTGGATGCCCTGCAGCGTCATCGTCATCGAGTCAACAACGAGATCAAAGCCAGCTTCCATGTAGTACGGCGTCGACTTCTTGTCGTGATTGCCGCGCACCAAGACCTTATGGCCGGGCAGCTTCATGAAGCGCATGAGCTCCTCCTCATTCCACGCCACATCACCAAGATGAATCAGCATGTCATTACTCCTTACCATCTTGCGGCAACTGTCGAGAATGAGGTTCGTGAACCTCGCTGGACGGCTGCAGCTCTTGAGCATATTCTGATGGCCAAGATGTGTATCCGTGATCAGGTAAAGCATAATTCATTCCTCTCGCTTTATTATGGTAAAGGAAATTCACCGGGTGAATTTTTGGGGCTAGCACATCACTCCAGCAGCTCACTCCTTCTTTCAGAACATGCCAATTTGATACGCATTTTCGTTGAGCCATTCGTAGCCAGATAGACGGCTGCCGCCGAGACGGCCCTCATGTAAACCTGCAGCTGCTCTGTCTGCGTCTTGTACGTTGTGAGGCCCTTCTTCTCCAAGATTTCCCAGACCTTCGCCATCCACATCCACTCGCGCCCCTCCGTCCAGATACTGGGCGTCAGGCCTTTGATCTCATCAAACTCCACTTTCATATCGCTCACCTCATCACGAAATCCAATCAATGTCTCTCATCATCTCTTTGTAGACCAGCTCATCAGCTGCCGCCATAAAGCGTCTCCACGCATCAGCATCTGCCCTCTGCGATGCCTCGACTTCCTGGAACAGCCGGATGGTACCTCCATTCACCACAAAAACAAATCCACATCGTCGCTATCATCCACGATCAGCGGGAGCTGTTTCCCGTCTCTTGGCGCTCTGCCGTGTAGCCTCAGGGCCATTGATGTAGGCCATCCAAGAAGCAGCGCCCTCTTTATCGGAGTCCATCAGTGCCTTGATTTCACGTAACAAGAGCTTCTGGTGTTTCGAATCTTCCTCTTCAAAAAAATCCTCAGGCTCTCCGTCCTCCTGCCTTTTCTGATTCCGGAACCTGCGCCCCATTCCTGGAGAGCATGATATCGGCTTGACCTCCATCTTCGTCTCTTCCGTAATACGGCACCGGTCTGCTAGAGCATCGATTATATTGGATTCGCCATGATCAGCATTGCCATTCTGTTTGTCTCTGTCATTGCCTGCATCATCGTCATCCTGTTCACAGGCCCTTTCATCAGGCTCATGCACTCAATCTTTCAGGATCAAGTCCGCAAATTCTTCCTTTCCCATCGTGATTCCGCTGTGCGCCAGCCGTTCACGGCGCTTTTCGTAGATTTCATACAGCATCTCACGGCGCTCATCGCGCAAGCCGTAATGAATCTTTCGGTGACATACAGGGCAAAGGCAGATGAGATTGGCATAGACATCCAGGCTATAGGAAAAACGACTCTGCAAATGAATCGGGATGGTATGATGTGACTCCATGTACGGCTTATGTGTGCGCTCTGCCACAAAGGTCTGATGCCTGCCATCCATCTCGCAGTGATAGTCAGCAACCGCCAAGGTCTGTTCTCTCAGGATATCAGACCGCGCCCAATGTTTGGACTCGTAGTGCCTCGGCTCTTCTGTACGGACAGGCATCGGCATATCCAGTTTGCCAATATCATGACGAAAGGCTATCAGGTTCGTTCCTTCCGCGAACCTCACATAATGATTGAGACCCGCGCTATACATCTGATTTCCCTTCTTATTTTGAGCAATGAAAGCGGCATCCTCAAACAGTACCTCCTGCAGTTCCTTCAATCGATGCAAATCCGAGACATCATAAATCGAGCCCGTTATCATCTTCATCTCTTGCAAGTGACGCGTGATGTTGTTGAGCGCATCACAATAGTGATTTACCGTAGATGGCTTCAACTGACGCACCTCACTGAGATAGCGTTTGTAATATGTCTTCAGCAATGGCTCCATTTATAATCCCTTCCTTAGGTGATTCATGAAAAAATCTTAATTCAGAAAATCACAGCAATGTTAACCCTTATCAAAATCATCATCTAGTTGCTTTGTCAGTAGCATTCTTCTATAAAATGTGTTGATTTTTAAATTCTATAAAAATAACAGTAGTTTACAACTTTAAGCAACCTCTTCATCAGAC
>ULRP01002745.1_pt1 | contig 13351 bp, 12 predicted proteins | sample 1955521 | NCBI WGS metagenome assembly ULRP01 (sample SAMEA4835685, study PRJEB28245) | human gut metagenome | biome: gut microbiome; material: fecal sample | place: Denmark | collected 2008
CGCGGTTTGCACGCGTTCCGCGTTTTTTTCGTCGGTGAATATTTTTATCAACACGTCGCCGAGCTTCGGTTGAAAAATTTTCCCGTCGGTCACGTCGTCGGGTATGATTTTTTCCGTAAAGCTTTTAAATAAGGCGCATAAAACGCCGTTTATAGATTTTTCCGTTACGAATACCGTCATAGTTCCCCCGTGAGCGCGGACAGCGCGGCTGAATTGCCCGAATAGTCCGCGTCGAACATAGAAATTTGTCTGCTTTCTCCGTATTGTGGCTCGGAAAGCAACTTATTAAGATCGTTGCCGTCGCTTCCCGAGAATTTACCGCCGCAGGTGATAAAGTGTCGTGCGCGTTTTAGAGTTACACGCATTCGTTTAAGGTCTTCGAAACCGAGCTTTGTATACTTTCTCGCGGCAACGATCCGCATCGCGCTTTTAACGCCGATCCCGGGGACTCTCACGAGCGAAGCGAAGGACGCGGAATTTATTTCCACGGGGAAAAGGTCTAAATGCTTTAACGCCCAAAAGCTTTTCGGATCGTAGTCGAGCGGCAGATTGCCTACGCTATCGGTTATTTCGTCCGCGGTAAAGCCGTAAAATCTTAAAAGCCAGTCCGCCTGATAAAGGCGGTGTTCGCGGATTTTGGGAACGGGTTCGTAGGGCAGAACGGAGCTTTCGAAGTTGGTGGGGATATAAGACGAGTAATACATACGTTTAAGCCTGAAATTTTTGTACAACGCTTCCGTGAGCTTTAAAATATGCGCGTCGCTCTCGGGCGAAGCTCCTATAATCATCTGTGAAGTCTGTCCCGCGGGCAGAAAAATTCTTCTGCTTCGGTACTCGGAATACCTTTCCCGGGCAAGCATTTTCATCGGCGCGACTATCGCGTTTTTATCTTTTTGCGGAGCGAGGAGTTTAAGGCTTTTTTCGTCGGGAAGCTCTATGTTAAAGCTCATTCTGTCGGCAAGAAACGCCGTTTTCTCTATAAGAAGAGGATCGGCGAAAGGTATTCCTTTAACGTGAATATACCCGTTAAAGCCGTATACCTCGCGCAGCCGCTTAACGGTTTCGTATAACGCTTCCATCGTATAGTTCGGACTTTTTAGCACGGCTGAAGACAAAAACAAGCCTTCTATGTAGTTGCGCTTGTAAAACTGCATAACCAGCTCGCAGATTTCGTCGGGCGAAGCGGTCGCTCTCGGCGTTGATAAAGAACGCCTGTTGACGCAATACGCGCAGTCGTAAACACAGTCGTTCGACAAAAGAATTTTTATGAGAGAAACGCATCTGCCGTCCGGGGTAAACGAGTGGCAGATACCCGAAAAATGCGCGTTTCCGAGTTGTCCGCTTTTATACTTTCTCTCCGAGCCGGAAGACGAGCAGGATACGTCGTATTTTGCGCCGTCGGTAAGCACGGCAAGTCTTTTTTCGTCTAACATAATTTCACCTTGCTCGTATTATAACCCGTAACGACGAATAAAGTCAAACAAATGTTTGTATTTCAAGAAAAAATAATGCAGGTAATTTTTTCCTTTTTTACCGATAAGCTTTTTGCCGCGTTCCGCTATATAAAGGAGTTATAAAAAAACGCCGCCCGAAATAAAACCCGTCAGGCGGAAAACGTTTCCGATTTTTTATAGACTCTTACCGCAAGCACGCTCATATCGTCGTGTTTTTTGCCGTCGGCAAGAGAGATCGCTTTGTTCAAAAGCTCGTCCGCAAGCGTTTGCGGGTTTTTGGCGGGGACTTTCCGCAAAAATTCGATAACGTCCTGAGAAGAGCCGAACGCGTCCGAAACGCCGTCCGTCGTAAGCACTATCATATCTCCGTCGTGAAGTTCCGCAGAGCATACGGACGGTTTAAGTTCCTCTAAAATGCCGAGCGGCAGGGTGTTGCCTTCTATGATTCTCACGCCGCCGTCGCTTACGATAAACCCGTAAGGCGAGCCGTATTTGATAAAATCGGCGGAGCAGGATCTTAAATCCACCACGGAAACGTCAAGCGCGGTGAAACTGTCCTCCGCGTTTACCGATAAAAGCTTGTTTACCGTGCCTAATATGAGATTGCTTTCCATACCCGCTTTATAAAAGCTTTCTATAAGAGAGAGCGAAACGGAAGAAATCGCTTCCGCGTCCGTGCCGCTGCCCATTCCGTCCGACAGCGCGACGAGAAATTTGTCTTCGGATATTCGCGATACCGCGTGCGTGTCGCCGCTGATCTCCGAACCGTCTTTGGTTACCTTGGAAATGCCGAAGACCGCGTCGTAATCGGGCGTCCGCCTGAAAACCAGATAGCATTTGTCTTCCGTTATGTTGTTTTTCTCCGTAAGCGTCATTGCAAAACCCATTGTTTTGTCTATGACGATCTGAAGAGCTTTGACCGAAAATTCTCTCATACAAAGCACAAGGCACAAAGTAGTTCTTTCGTCTTCGCCGTAAATAAGCAGCTCGCTCGCGAAAAAGCCGTTTTTTAAGAGTTCGCCCGAAATCCGCCTTTCAAGCTTGCTCTGATATTTAAGCATCGCTCCCGATTCGAGCGCAAGTCCGCGCAAAATCTCTGAAATGCCTTCCGCTTCTTCCGCGATAAGTTCTCTGCCCGTGGCAAGATTAGAAGCGTTTATCGCGTAAGAACGGTATTCCGTCAGCATTTTATTAAGACCGAACGTCATTTCTCCGAGTTTAACGCACCTGTCTCCGAGAGAAGACGGTACGTCAATAAGAGAGAGTTTGCCTTTGGCGAAGCCAACGTCTATCATTTTGGCGATTTCTTCTTCCGTGTCGAACTCGAATTTTTTACATTTCCCGTAATTAGGGCATGGCTTGCACACGTTAAGCTTTATTTCCTTGGCGATTGCCGCTTTGGATTTTTCGCGCGTCGCGCCGTTTTTTTTCAGCGCGGAAAAAGCCCAAGCCATTTCCGTGAACACGCCGGACAATTCGTACAGTCTGTTAGAGAGCATAAGCCTGTTTCTGTTGATGGTCGTTCTCGTGAGCTGTTTTTCTCTGAAAGACGATAATTTTTCCTTTAACGCCGCCAAAGGCTTGTGCGGTATAACCACGAATACCGCCGCGGCGATAAGCGCGGGCAGCAGGTCGGAAAGGGTGTAACCGCCGTAAACGCCGAAAACGACTTCCGTCACGTAGTCGCAAAGCGGAACGGCTGCGGCGGCAGCGTATCTCGATAATCCCGAAAATCCGTCTGCGACGATACCCGCAAGCATCACGGCGGCAACGTAACGCACGTCGCCGTAGTAAACGGCAAGACTTATCCCGAAAACCGCCGAAACAAACGTTCCCAAGCCGAACCTTAAAAGGTAGCACGCCGTCAATAAGGAAAACAGCGTAACGCCCTTCCATACGTAAGGCGAAAGCAGATTGCACACTCCGAGTCCCGTCGCTATCACGGCGATTGCGGCGGCAGCAAACTCTTCGTAAGAAAATTTTATTTTAAGCCCCTTTTCGCCGAAGGCTTTTCCCGCTATGTATAAAACGGGCGCGAAAAACGAGGTGACGAGAAGCACGAGCGCGCGTTTTTCAAACGTTGTATTAAGCGAGGAATCTCCGAGAAACAGATAGCATAAAAGCGATATGGCGGTAAAAACGGCGAGTTCCGATTTGACTTTAATCCTTAAACGGGAATAGAGAAGCTTTACCGCCGCGAGAAACACCGCGGAAACGGCAATCGGCAGGAGCGAACCGTACGCGCCAAGAATGACCGAAGCGAGAATAAGCTCCGCAAGAGAAATTACGAGCGAAAATCCGAGATTTAACGCCGCCGCGAAGGGCGCGACCGAATAGGGAAAAGTTTCCCTCTCCAAACTGCCGAATATCATAAAACAGAATAGTAAAAGAATATATTTGATTACGGAAAGATAATACAAAGGGTTTTTACGTTTTTTCATACGACCGCCGCGTTATGTTTTCTTATTTGCATTATAAATAGCGGAATTGCGAAAATTTTGTGCAAAATTGTTTATTTAAAAGGTATATTGCCGTAAAAGAAAAACAAGCGGTAAAAATTCGTTGAAATAATTATTAAAAAAGTCTTTGATTTTTCCGAAAAAATAATGTAATATATAGGAGAAGTATTTTAATGTTCAAAGTCGCGATAGTCGGTTACGGAAACGTCGGAAGAGGCGCGGAACTCGCGTTGAGAAAAAATTCCGATGCGGAATGCGTGGGGATTTTTACGAGAAGAAACCCCGAAGAAATCGTTTCGGTTACGGGGTTGCCCGTGTTTAAAACGGAAATACTTGAAAGATTGTCCGAACATAACGGCGCGTGCGCCCGTCCGGACGTTCTTATTCTTTGCGGCGGCAGTGCGTGCGATCTTCCGCAAACCGCGCCGGAATACCTTAAAAAATTCAATACCGTGGATTCGTTCGATAACCACGCCAAAATACCGGCGTATTATCGCAAAATGGACGAAACGGCAAAAAAACACGGAAAACTCTGCGTCGTTTCGGTCGGTTGGGATCCGGGACTGTTTTCTATGGCGAGAGCGGTTTTTTCGGAAGCTTTAACGGACGGCAAAACCTATACTTTTTGGGGCAGAGGCGTTTCGCAGGGGCATTCCAACGCGATTAAAGAAATTCCGGGCGTAAAACGCGCGGTTGCGTATACCGTTCCCAAAAGATCTGCGCTTAACGCAGTCAAAGCGGGAATTTTGCCCGAGCTTTCCCTGCGCGATAAGCATATAAGAGAATGTTTTATCGTTACGGAGAAAGGCGCGGACGAAACCGCGATAGAGAATTACGTAAAAACGATGCCCGATTATTTTGCCGATTACGATACTTCGGTGCATTTTATAGACGAAAAGGAATTCCGCGAAAAACATTCGGGATTTTCTCACGGCGGGGTGGTGATAAGAACGGGCAGAACCTTCGGCAGCAACGCCGCGGCGATAGAGCTTTCTCTCCGAGCGGACAGCAATCAGGAATTTACGGGCGGAATACTCGTCGCTTATGCGAGGGCGGCGGCAAGGCTTTATAAAGAGGGCAAAACGGGCGCGTTTACCGCGCTTGACATACCTATTAGTTATTTATCGGACAAATCGGCGGAAGACTTAAGAAACACATTATTATAAAAAGGAGCGTTATGGCAAACGATATTGAAAAAACCGTTAAAAGAACGGTAAAAAAAGACGTAAAGAAAACCGTTAAGAAAAATAAAGGCGGCGCGATAGCCGTTCTGCTTGCGTTTATCGTTTTTGCGGCGGCGGGATTTCTGACCGCTATGCTGATGACCAAAAACGACGGACTTGTCTTAAACGACGCGAATAAAACCGCAGAGCTTAAAATCGGCGAGGTTTATACCGAACAAAACGCAAGATTCACGCTTTGGGGAAAAGACGCTTCCGACCTCGTTAAAATAGAAATTTTCGACGAAGACGGCGAAAAAGCGGAAAAAGTGGATACTTCCGCGGCGGGCGAATATTTCGTGGTGTACAGCATAAATACCGAAGCGGCGAGCGGGTTTTTAGATAAGCTCGTTATCGGGAAGTATAAAAAGTATAAGCAAGTAAGACAAATAACCGTTGCGGAATAAACGAAAGGAGAGAAATAAAATGGCAAAAGCAAAAAAATTAAGCAAAGGTTTTATAGTTTTTCTCGCGATATTGTTTTCCGCGATAGGTTTTGCGGCGGGATTTTTCGGTTACGGCGTTTACGGCGAAATCAATCCCGAAAAGGGCGACGTTTATTATTCCGGCGGCTTGTCTATTCATTTTCCGGAACTCGGCAACTATAAAACGGGAGATTGTACGCTTATTAAAAAAGGTTCTACCGAAATATTGATTGATGCGGGGGCTTCCACCGATAATATCGATACGGTAGACGAATATATAAAGAAATATTGCGAAGACGGAATCCTCGAATACGTTGTAGTAACCCACGCACACGAAGACCACTACGCGGGTTTTACGACTGAAAACAGCCTTTTTAACAGATATAAAATAGGCGTTATTATAGAATTCGCGCAGATTACCGAGGGTAAAGCGGAGCAGAAAATGTATAAAAACTACGTAAGAGAACGCAACGAAGCCGTAGAAGCGGGTGCAAAATGTTATACCGCGAAAGAAGTTCGCGAACAAAACAACTACGTTTTCGATTTGGGCGGCGGAACGACGTTTACCGTTCTCGACAGCTATTACTATTATAACGTTTCCAAAACGGAAAACGACCACTCGGTATGCACGCTTTTAACGCAAGGCGACAGTAATTTCCTTTTTACGGGCGACCTTGAAAAGAAAGGAGAAGAAAAGCTCGTCGAACTGAACTCTTTGCCGCAGGTGGAATTATATAAGGCAGGGCATCACGGTTCTAAAACCTCTTCAAACGAAAAACTGCTCGAAGTTATAAAACCCAAACGCGTTTGCGTTTGTTGTTGCGCGGGAACTTCGGAATATACCGACGTTAAAAACAATCAGTTCCCCACACAGGATTTTATAAACAGAATCGCGCCTTATACGGATAAGGTTTATATAACTTCTATGGTAGACGACGACGCGAAAAAAACTTATAAAAGTATGAACGGAAGCATAGTGGTAAGCATAAAGAGGGTCGGAATCGTAGTCGAGTGTTCAAACAACAACACCGTTCTGAAAGATACGGAATGGTTCAAAAACAACAGAGAATGTCCCGACGCCTGGAAGTCCGCCGCGTGAACGGCGTGTGGCACTGCGGGTTTAAGCCCGTCATAAACGAAGACAGCGTAATATTGATTTTAGGAAGTTTTCCCTCGGTAAAATCGAGGGAAAACGGTTTTTATTACGGAAATCCGCAAAACAGATTCTGGAAAACGCTTTCTAAAGCCTTAAAAAAGGATATTCCGAGCGATACGGAAGGTAAAAAAACTTTTCTTTACGCCAACGGAATCGCTTTGTGGGACGTTTACGAACATACTTCCATAAAAGGCAGCGCGGACGCCGATATAAACGAATCTACGGGAAAGACGGGCAACGTCAGGGAATTAGCGAAAAAGTTTTCTAACGTTAAAGCTGCCCTCTGCAACGGAAAAAAGGCTTTTACGGTGGCGAGCAGAGAGCTTGACGGGGTTATTCCGTGCGTGTGTCTTTCTTCTACAAGCTCGGCTAATCCGAGATTCGACGAAAAGGAATGGATAGAGGTTTTAAGGAAATTTTTACAAATTAAAGAATAATTATCCGAATGCTATTCATAATAACCGTAAACGGAGGATTATATGCAGGATACCGGAATGGTCAGAAGAATAGACGAACTCGGAAGAGTGGTTATTCCCAAAGAAATAAGAAAAACGTTAAGGATAAAAGAAGGCGATCCGCTTGAAATTTACACAGATAAAGAAGAACTCGTTTTAAGAAAATATTCGCCTATCGCGTCGCTCGGAGATTTTTCTTCTTCCGTGGCGGAAGGCGTAGAAAAGATTACGGAAAAATCGTGTATCATAACCGATACGGATAAAGTCGTTTTCGTGACGGGCAAGGATAAAGGGTTAGAGGGCAAAACTCTTTCCGATAAAATGAACGCCATAATGAAAGAGCGCAAAAGCGTGCTTATCGCTTCCGGCGAGGGCGCGGAACCCGTCTGCGTTACCGAGTCCGACAAGGGTGCGGAAAATCAGATTATAGTGCCTATCGTTTCCGGCGGAGATTGTTACGGAACGGTCGTGGTTTTCGATAACGACAAAACCAAAAGATTTAATTCCGGCGACGTTAAATTCGCAAGACTTTGCGCTTTCGTTCTTTCAAAACAATTTGAAAATTAAAACGAAAAAAGCCGAATTCGTTCGGCTTTTTTTATTAACCCCGCGCGGCTACATATATGCGAAAAGATAATAAAAAAATCGTGTCGGGCGCGGCTGTTCTCGGCGCGGGCGCGTTTCTCGCAAAGGCGATAGGCGCGATATACAGAGTTCCGCTCACCGCGCTTATAGGGAGCGACGGGCTTGGACTTTATCAGATGGTTTTTCCCGTTTACGTAGTGCTTCTCGAACTGTCGGGCGCGGGCGTTCCAAACGCGCTTTCTAAAATAATCGCGGGCGAAAAAGAGACTCCTTTCGCCGCAAGATCGTATTTAAAAACGGCGTTGAAATTTTTCGCCGCGCTCGGGCTTATCGCGTCGGTTTTAATGGCAGCTTTCGCAAAACCGTTTTCGGCTTTGCAGGGGGACGGGAGAGCTTCGTTTTCTTACGTCGCGTTGGCTCCGTCCGTGTTTTTCGTGTGTCTTATATCGTGCTTCAGAGGGTATTTTCAGGGGCAGATGAAAATGTCGCCCACCGCTTTTTCGCAAGTGGCGGAGCAGGTCGTAAAACTTATATGCGGACTGACGTTTTCTTACCTGTTTATGCCTGACGTAACGCTTGCGGCGGCAGGCGCGGCGTTTGCGGTAACGTTGTCGGAAGCCGCCGCTTTTTCAGGACTTCTCGTGTGTTATAAAAAATCCGTCAAAAACGAATTGCCTGATTTTAAGTACGACAAAAAAAGGTTCAGACCGGAGCTTAAAACGGTTATAAGATACGTCGTTCCGATAACTTTAGTCGGTATCGTTCTGCCGCTTTCTCAGGTCGCGGACAGCTTTATGATAATAAATTTTTTATCCGTTTACAGCGAAAATCCGACCGCGCTTTTCGGTCTGTTTTCAGGCGTTGCGATGACTATAATAAACCTTCCCGTTTCGGTTTGTTACGGTATCGCGGCGATCGCCGTGCCTTCGGTTTCTGGGGCGAAAGAAGAGAGCGAAAAACGAAAAAACTCGGCGCGTTGTATCTCTCTCACGCTTGCCGTTTCCGTTCCCGCGGCGATACTTTGTTATGCGTTCGCTCCGCTCGCGTTGAAAATTTTATTCGGCAGATTATCGGAGGGCGATCGCGCCGTCGCCGCGGAGCTTATCAGAATGCTTTCCGTAACGGTCGTTCTTGCTTCGCTTTTACAGACCTGCAACGCTATTCTTATAGGAAAGGGAAAGCTTTATCTTCCCGCCGTCGGCGTGACTGCAGGCGTTGCGGCGAAAATTGTTCTCACGGCAATTCTCGTAAGAAACCCGCAAATAAATATTTACGGCGGCGCGGTTGCGTTAATCGCTTGCTATTTCGTTGCGGATTTGATAAACTTGATAGCAGTGTTCGCGCAAGGGCGCATTAAGGAGAGTTATGAAAATAAAACCGCTCGCGTCGGGGAAATCGATTGCAGATAACAACGTTTTTATCGCGCCTATGGCGGGTTATACCGATCACGCCGTAAGAAGTCTTTTGATAAAGCTCGGCGCGGGGCTTACTTTTACCGAGCTCGTCAGCGCGAAAGGTCTTTTTTACGGCGCGAAAGGAACTAAAGAGCTTTTATATGCGGGCGAGGATAATTCCGATAAGGCTTTTGCGAAAGAAGAGCTTAAAAAGACCGCGGCGCAGATTTTCGGGGCAGATCCGTATTATATGCGTTGCGCCTGCGAAAGCGAGGATTTGAAAAAGTTCGATATCGTCGATATAAATATGGGCTGTCCCGTGCCTAAGGTTTATAAAAACGGAGAAGGCAGCGCGCTGCTTAACGATATAAAACGCGCCGGCGAGATCGTTAAAGAGTGCGTTAAAAGCGGCAAAATCATAACCGTTAAAATAAGAACGGGGATAGTCCGCGGCGACGACGTGGCGGCGGAATTTGCAAAAATGGCAGAAGACTGCGGCGCGAGGCTGGTTACCGTTCACGGCAGGGTAAGAGAAGCTTATTATTCGGGAGAACCCGATTACGAAGCGATACGTCGGGCAAAAAATTCCGTCGGTATTCCCGTTATCGCAAACGGCGGTATTTTCACGGAGAAAGACGCGGAGGAAACGATTGAAAGAACGGGCGCGGACGGCGTTATGCTCGCGCGCGGAGCGATTGCCGATCCGTTTCTCGTTGCAAAGCTCACGGGAACGCCTTACGATATTACGCTTAAAGATTTCGTTATCGCGCAGCTTTCCGAAATGCTTAATAGATACGGAGATAAACGCGCGACTGCGGAATTCCGTAAATTCGTGCCGTATTACATAAAAGGCGGTGAAAACGCCAAAGCGGAGCGCGTCGCTCTGATGAAGTGCGAGTCCGTAAAAGAAACGGCGTCGCTGATAGAGAGATTTCTTTAAAACTTTAACAATTCGCGCCGTCCGGAAAATAAAATAATAAAGAAAGATTTTTCGGAGAGTGCTATGGAGATTTGTTTCGTTACCTGCGACAGCGTTAATACCGTCTGGCAGGAAAAACTCGGCTCGGTCGCAAAAAGCGATTTGTTGGTGTTCGGTTTTAACGGACTCGGGCTTGTAAGTTATAAAAAAGAGCTCGGCGGCGAAACGGAATATTTTCAGGATATAGCAAGGCTGTCAAGGCAGTTGTCTTCGGTTATAATATGCGGTTGCGATACCGATACTTACGGGGTTTTCAGGCATTCCGCCGTAATCGCGGATAAAGGCAAAATCGTCGGCGTTTCCGATATGGTTCACGCCATAGACGAAACCGAATACGCCGCCGGCGGAAGTTACAGGGTGTACGATACTTCCGCGGGAAAAATAGGAATAATCGTGTCGGAAGACCTTTATTTTTTCGAGTCGACAAAAGTTCTCGCCTCCTGCGACGCGGACGTTATCGTTTGTCTTTTTAAAACTCTCGACGGTTCTATGCCGCAGATAATGCTTAGGGCTGCCGCTTTCGCAAACGGCGTGGTGATGGCGTTATGCGCGGAAAAATACGCGGCGGTTGCCGATATAAAGGGCAATATAATGGCGTCGGGCGGCAACGGATTTTTAAAATGTTCGGTAGAGCCGGAACGGGATTATCACCTCGTCAGCTCGCGGCGGCGCGGACTTTTCAGAGAAAACAAGGGCGGTTATCGGTTTTGACGGTATAACCGTCCGCAAAAGAAAAAACGGGCAGTTTACTGCCTTTTTATAGGTGGATTATGTTAAACATAGTGTTGGTTGAACCGGAAATTCCGCAGAATGCGGGCAATATCGCAAGGACCTGCGCCGTAACGGGCAGCAGGCTTCATCTCGTAAGACCGCTCGGTTTCGAGGTGTCGGACAAGTATCTTAAAAGGGCGGGGCTCGATTACTGGAAGTTCGTTGACGTTTCTTATTACGACAGTATAGAAGAAGTAATGGAAAAATTTTACGACGGCGATAATTTTTATTTTTTCTCTACCAAAGCGAAAACGATTCATTCCGACGCGAAATATAAAGACGGAGATTTTCTCGTGTTCGGCAAAGAAACGAAAGGCTTGCCGGAAGAGCTTCTTTCAAAGCATTACGGCGAATGCGTAAGGCTTCCTATGATGGAAGAAACGCGTTCGCTCAATTTGTCAAATTCCGTCTGCGCAGGCGTATACGAAGCGTTAAGACAAATGGGGTATCCCGGAATGAAAACGGAAGGCGAAATCCCCGCGAAAAAATAATTTTGCTTAAAAAGTCTGACCGGAAAGTCGACTTTCGGGCTTTAAATATGCGGTCGCGTGAAAAAGTTACGGTCGGGCAATACGGTATTTTCCCGAATTAAATATCCGTTTTCGGTATAAAAACGTTTGACGGACGCGCGGTTAAAATTGTATAATCAAAATAACGGGCTTTGCCGTCCGCGCTTTTCGTAAACGGCAAAATCGCCCGATTCGTTTTTACGATCTGATATCTTTATATAAGGAACGCACGATGGGTAATTCGGTAATTTCAAATATTTTCTTTATGTTCGGCGGCATAGCCGTTATGCTTTTCGGTATGAGGGTTATGGGTTCTAATCTGGAACTTGTCGCCGGAAACAATATGAAGAAAATGCTGGGCAAGATGACAAACAACCGGTTTGCGGGCGTGGGTATAGGCGCAACGGTGACGGCGATTATAAACAGCTCTGCGGCAACCACCGTAATGCTCGTCGGTTTCGTCAACGTCGGACTGATGACGCTTTCGCAGGCGACTTCGGTTATAATGGGCGCGAACATCGGCACGACGATTACCGCGCAGATTCTTTCTCTTTCCGGCGCGGGCGGGATGGACGTTGCGGCAATCGCGGCGTTTGTGGCTTGCGCGGGGCTTGTTATCGCTTTGTTTGTTAAAAGCGAAAAACTGAATAAAATCGGCTACATAATGCTCGGTATCGGAATGATTTTTATCGGGCTTAAAATACTCAGCAAATCCGTCGATTCCATTATCTGGGACGGATCTGCCGAAGAAAAAACGTTAAAACCTCAATTCGAAAAAATCTTTCGTGGCGAGCATTTCCCGCTTCTCCTTATTTTGTTGGGTATAGTATTTACCGCGCTCATTCAGAGTTCCGCCGCCGTAACCGGTATTTTGGTTGCGCTTGCGGGAGCTTTGAAACTCGAGACCGCGGTATTTATTATTTTAGGCTCGAATATAGGAACGTGCGTTACCGCGATGATTTCTTCTATAGGAACTTCTACCAACGCAAAGCGCACGGCGATGATACATTTGTTGTTCAACGTGCTTGGCTGCGTTATCTGCATCGCTCCGCTGTGGATATGGAGCAAAGAGTTTTCTCGTTTTATGGTTATGATAAGCGGTAATCTCGTAGAACGACAGATAGCAAACTTCCACACGCTTTTCAATTTGTTTACGACCATCGTATTGTTGCCGTTCGTTAATCTGCTCGTTAAACTCACGGAACGAATCATTCCCGATAAGGAAACTTTGCAGGACGCGAAACACAGACTTACGTTTATCGACGAAAGATTTTTGGAAGCGCCTGCAATCGCGGTCGGCAACGTGAAGAAAGAAATAGTTAAAATGGCTTCTATCGCGAGAGAAAACATAAATCTTTCTATGCAGATGCTGTTTAACGAAAAAGAAGATCAGAGCAAACTTTTAAGGGATAACGAAGACGCGATAAACTTTTTAACTAAAAGCATAGCGACGTATCTCACGGTATTGTCGGGCAAAGGCTTGTCCGTTCAGGACGAGAAAAAAGTCGGTTCTTATTATCACGTTATTTCCGATATAGAACGAGTGGGCGATTATGCGGAAAACATAATGGAATACGCCTTCCGTCTGAGAAAAGAAGAAATGAGCTTGTCCGAAGAAGCTACTTCGGAACTAAAAGAAGTGAACGTTACGATAAACGAGTTGTTCGACGTGTCGATAAAAGCCTTTGACGAGAGAGAACGTTCTTATCTCGGAAAGGTAGACGAGCTGGAAGAGCGTATCGATAAATACGCCGTAGAACTCGAAGACAAGCATCTGGACAGATTAAAACGCGGCGTTTGTTCTCCGCAGGTGGGTTCGGTTTATTTGCAAACAGTCTCTAATTTAGAGCGCGTGGGCGATCATATAACCAACGTGGCGTTCAGTATAACGCAGTATAATAAGTAAAAAAACGCAAAAATCGCAACAAAATCCGACAGAAAGTC
>ULRP01092358.1_pt1 | contig 13339 bp, 10 predicted proteins | sample 1955521 | NCBI WGS metagenome assembly ULRP01 (sample SAMEA4835685, study PRJEB28245) | human gut metagenome | biome: gut microbiome; material: fecal sample | place: Denmark | collected 2008
TTGTATCTCCCTTTAAAAAGGCGGATGTTATATTAGAATGAACACTTTTTTCCTTCGTTTTAATATCTAAATTTAAACCATAAGCATTTAATTCTTTTTCAATATAATTAAAGTACTCCGATAAATCAAAATTTATATTTTTATTTAATAAAGCAAAGTCTAAATCTTCAGAAAATCTATCTAAATTATAAAATATTCTAAGAGCTGTACCACCATAAAAAGCGGCATCCTCAAAAAAATTTCCTCTAGCTAAACCACTTAATACTATCTCTTGAATTACTTCCTTTAAAGCGTTAACTTCATCATGAGTATTTTTTATTTCATACTTAGACAACATTTGACTAATCACATTGTTCATTTTTTCCCCTCCTCATATACTTAGCTAAAAGTTCTATATTAGTAGAATGATATAATTTACTTAATTTATCAATTACATCTCTATCTAATTTTTCAAATTCTTCCTCGTCTATTCTTAAATCATTAAAAAGCATAAACTCTAAATTCTTATAATTTTTAAGTGGAAATAAAGTATATAACTTATCACATAATGCTTTTTCAGGTGTTGCTATTTGATACGAATAATCTCCTTCTACTTTTAAAAGTATTTCTTCTGGATAAGCAAGTGTTGGCACATCTCTATAAGTAAATGTTCCATAATCTGTTTTATATATTTTCTTTTTCTTTTTTCCACATGTAGCACATGTAATAACAGTTACCCTTTCAGGAATAAGACCATACTCTTGAAGTGCATACTCAAAAGAAATATAAGAAGGCCCATATATACTACCAGCAAGTAAATAACCCGGAGTATTTTTTTCAGTTTCATATAACCCATTTACAACTTTATATAGTTTATTATCCTTAATAAGTCTACTTATTTTATTATTTTTATTAGAATATTCACCTAACCTACTTTTAATAAAATTATTAGAAATTATCATATTTTCACCTCTAAATACCATTATACGGTATTTTCTGGTGAAAATCAAGTGTTTTTTATTCTTTTACAGCCTTTTTCTTTAACTCACTCTCTAAATATTCTAGTCCTTTGCTTTCAGCAAGTGTTTCATTCCCACTATATAAATCAACTCCAAAGCCAAGTTTATTATCTTCAATACTAGCCCCTATACTAGACAATATTGTAGGATACATATCATAATTAGTAAATACTCTATTTTTATTATTAGATATCTTTTTACCACTATTTATAAACACATTATAAATACTTCTTTTATCATTATCATATCCATTAAAATAACTATTTTGCATTGTATAATGGTCTCCTAGTAATATAATAGTAGTATCCTTATAAAAATCTTGCTCTTTAACCCAATTAACAAACTCCATTACCTGTTTACTAGAACAAGCATAAACATTAGATAATTGATCTTCAAACTCCCTATTGCACTCACTATCTAAATATCCATCTTTAAAATGAGTATCCATTGTATACATAGTAACAGCAAATGGCACTCCTTTTTTAGCAGTTTCTAATATTTCTTTTTTAGATATCTCAAACATCTTCTTATCTTCAATTCCCCACCATTCAAGATAACCTTTAGGAACATAACCCTTTTTAATCATCTCATTATAATCTACTATTTCATAATCCCCATGTATTTTATAATATTGGTCAGTCGCTGAAAAATTAATATCAGTTCCTTGAATAACTTTCAAATTATAGCCATTCTCTTTTAATATATCCCCAAGTGTTTTAACTTCAGGCATAATCTTATTTTTCTCATTATATCCACCAAAAATCTTAATATCAAGAGGTGTTCCACTTGAACTTGCTACTAAACTAGCCATTGTAAAACTACTCACTGTTAAATTTTTTCCACCACCTAATTTATCTGTATTAGAAAAGTTATCATTTTCTAATGCAAGAGTTTCTAATTCTGGTATTCTTGATTTATTAAAGAGTCCTCCATTTTCTTTACTCATCAAACTACTCTCAACACTCTCTAAATATATAAGAATTAAATTTCTTTTTTTACCTTTAAAACTCACATTAACTTTATTAGTATCTTTATAATATTTATAAATATCAGTCTTTTTACTTTTATTTATTACATAATCATCAAACTGGTAACTATGTAGTGTTAATAACACACAAAAACAAAGTAAACTAATCGCATATATTTTAATAAATTTCTTAACAGCAAACCACTTAAAATGTTTAACTAAAATTATAGGTAAAACCGTTACAATAATAGAAAGTAAAGCAAAAGGAATGCAAGTTATTATTGTATCCATCACAACCTTAAAACTTCCACTTCCAGCTTTTCCATTAAATAAATAATATGTTAATTGATAAAAATTAGAATTAAGCATAACTTTATTAACATAATAAACTGCACTCAATAAAACATTTGAAATAATAATTAACACTACAAATACTGCCATAAACTTCACCTTTTATATGATATATATTCTATCAGATTTCACACAAAAATAAAAGAACATTATTTAAATTATGTATAATTCTTAAATTGTGTATCATTTTAATTTACAAAATAACCACATTTTTCGTTTAAAATGTAAAAAAATACCTAAATAATTAGATATTTTTATTTTTTAATTAAAAATTCAAGAATACTTGTCTTATCTTTATTACCACTTATTATATCACTTACTAAATCAATAATAGGCATTTTAACATTTTCTCTTCTAATCAATTCTTTAATAGACCTTAATGTATATAAGCCTTCTACAGTTGTATTATTTGCATATATATTAGCTTCTTCTAACTTACCTTCGCCTATCATTTTACCATAATTATAATTTCTACTATTTAAGCTAGTACAAGTCATTAAAATATCCCCAAAACCTGCATAACTTAAAATAGTATTCTTGTTTCCACCCAAAGCATCTATTAACTCTTTAATGTCATTTAAAGCTTCAGTAAGAAAAAGTGCCCTTGTTGAGTCTGTTACTCCCATTCCACCAAGCATTCCTGAAACAATTGCCATGACATTCTTAATTGACCCACATACTTCCACTCCAATTAAGTCTGCTGTATCTCTTAACTTGGTTATATCACTCACTAGTAATTTTTTAACTAAATCTTTAGTGCTAGAATTTAATGTTGCAAGAGTAAGTCCAATTGGTACATCTTTAACAATATCAACTGCAAATGTAGGCCCACTTATAACAGCTATTTTATTAGTATTCAAATTCTTCTCAACCACATCATTTAAAAACAAACAAGTATCATTTTCTATACCCTTAGTTGCTATTAAAATATGCATATCCTTTGTTAAATAATTACTAAGCTCTTTAGTTACAGAACTCGCAAACTTTGCAGGCACAGCTATAACAACTAGATTTGAATTACTAACTGCTCTTTTGATATCAGTAGTAAATTCTATTCTCTCGTCTATGTTATAACTAGGTAATTTATCACTAATTCTAGTACTAACTAACCCGTCTATTTCATTTTGATTATTGCTATAACACACAACCTCATTATTATTCTTTATAAATCTACTTGCAAGAGCAAGCCCATATGCTCCACTACCTAATATACAAATTTTCATTTTTTCTCCTTATTTGTAAATATTACATTAGTTTTAAACACTAAGAATAAAAGTATAAACACAAGTAAAATATAGAATATTATCATCTCATCTTTATATCCAATTGCATAAAATACAGTAGCAACACTAAATATTAAATCTACTCCATATATAGTAAGAATAGTCTTTCTTGTACTAAGTCTTTTCAAAAGTTGATGATGTATATGTTCCTTATCAGGACTACCAATAGGTTTTCCATTTATAGTACGTCTAATTATTGCAAATAAAGTATCCATTATTGGTAAAACTAGTAATACTGCTGGAATTAGTAGTGATGTTAAAGTAACTGTCTTAAACCCAAGTAGCATAATAACACTTATCATAAGACCTAAGAAAGTACTTCCAGTATCTCCCATAAATATCTTAGCAGGTGGAAAATTAAACACCAAGAAACCTAAAGTCGCTCCTAACATAATGAAAGACAATATTATGTCTAGACCACCTAATTGATTAAGAATAAGCGCAATTACTCCAATAGTTAAGAAGTATATTGACGAGATACCCGCACATAATCCATCTAGTCCATCTATTAAATTAATCGCATTTATTATACTAACTATAATTAAAATAGTCACTGGACTAGCCATAAAACCAAAGTCTACTTTAAAAGAAAACATTGTTGCATTTGTAAGCTTTAACCCTCCATAAAATACGATTATACATGCAACTAATATATGCACAATAAATTTATATTTAGCCGGAATTGGCTTAATATCATCAAATATTCCTAAAAGCAAAATCAAAAACGATGCAATTAGAATAGATATCATTAAAGCATTATGGTTTCCAAACAACATAAATCCTAACAAGAAACCTAAAAATATACCTATTCCACCAAGTAGCGGTGTTGGCTTAGTATGTGCGCTTCTTGCATTCGGCACATCTAATATACCTGTGTGAACTGCAACCAACTTTGATAAATAAGTAAACACCACACTAGCAGCAAAAGTAGCTAGTACTATCAAAAAAACATTATGTCCATTTACTACAAAATTCATATAATCAACTTCCTTCAACATTAATTGTACCATTTTTTCAAGTTATTTTAAACCCTTAATTTATAATTTCACATCTTCATTTTCATTATTAATAAACATAGCATAATATATAGGCATATAAACTACATTATTTTCTATCATAACTTCTCTTTCATTAGATAAAACTATACCCTTTTTAATATTGTAATTTATCATAAACTTACTTAAACTATTGTGAACTTTATAATCTTTTCCAGACTTAACTTCAATTGGCAAGACACTTAAATTTTTATAATCATTTACTAAAAAATCTACTTCTCCTTTAACTCTATTGTCATAGTAAAACAAATTTCCAATATGACTTTTTAATTCGGTTGCAACCACAGTTTCATATACATTACCTAAATTAACACTTAAATTATCATTCATGATTGCATTTATATTCTTCTCAAAATATGTATAAGTTATAAGTCCAACATCATTGTAATATAGTTTAAGTAAATTGCTATTTATAGAAGTAATTATAGGATACACTGGATTACTAATAGCTTTAACTTCCAAAGAAATTCCAGAATTAATTAAATAATCAAACTCTTCTTTATAGTCACTTGTCCTTTTCTTCTTATCATCTATATCTTTAATAACTACTCTCTTTTTCTTATTTTCCAAATAAGATGGAATTAAATCATATATTCTTCTAATTTTAAGTTTGTTTTCTAAGTCATATTGTGATGCATCTATCTTATAATAATTTTGAATTTCTCTTTGTACATCTCTAACTTTACTAACGTTACCATTAATTAAAAATGTATTAACTGCTTGTGGTAGTCCACCAACTATCAAATACTTTTTAAAATAGTTCATAATAATTTTATGTAACCCAATATCTATTGCTTCATTATTTTCATATTTATTTTTCATATCTGATATAACATTATCTTTAACACCATTAGCAAGTAGAAACTCTTCAAAATCTAAAGGATACATCTTAACAGTACTAACATATCCCATAGGAACTGAAACACATTCATTTAATGTAACTCCAAGTAAAGAACCACTTGTAATATAAGTGTACTTATCATCATCCTTTAAAAACTTAAGCATAGTTATCAAATGCGGATAAGCCTGTATTTCATCTAAAAATATTAAAGTATTCTCTTTTTTATCTAACAAGTTTCCATACATAGCACTCACTTGCATATAAAATTTATCAACTGTAGTAACATTTTCAAAAATCTTTTCTCCATTTAAGTCATCTAACAAGTTAATTTCTATAAAATTTTTAAATAACTTTTTTCCAACATATCTAATTATATATGTTTTACCAATTTGTCTTGCTCCTTCAACCATAACTATTCTATCATAGTTAGTTAACTTCTCTATAAGCGTATTTTCAACCTTTCTAACTAGCATATTCTTCACTCCTTACACTAATATTTTAACTCATTTTTGCACTTTTGTAAAGTTTTTATACGCAATTTTAACACTTTTGTATTGTTTTTATACCCATTTTTTAACACTTTTGTAAACTTTTTATCATCCATTTTTATCACTTTTGTAAAAAACGAAGTATCTCTACTCCGTTTCTTCTTCACTTGTATCATTATTAATGTCTTCACTTTGACTAATTTTTTTAATAACTGTTACTGTAATACTACTACCCGCTTCTTCAGTTAAAACGCCATCATGAACACTCTGGCTTGTTATTTGCCCGTCAGTGTATTCTTCACTTTCACTAGTAATCTCATTAACGTTTATTGTTATTCCATTATTATTTCCCCAACTCTTTGCTTCACTTACACTCATTGAAGTAAAGTCAGGCACTACTTGCTTTCTCGTTTCATTATAATATGTTTTACCAATTACTTTTTTTTCATAAGGCTCATTCAAATCAAAAGTAAAATCTTTAATTTCTTCCTTTTTTTCTTTACCTAGTGTAATATTCATAGCCTTAACTATATCAGCTAAACTCTGTTTATAATATTGGAAAGTATAAGTTTTACCACTACCATTATAAACATACAAATCATACCCAGTTAAATAAGTCTTAGTAATATTTAAATTAACATCCCCACTTTTAATTAACAAGTTCTTAGCTACATTATAAAACGATAACATCTCATTAGTACTCATATTAGTATCTATATTATTACTTATTGCATTCAATATAGAATAAAAGTCATTCACACTTCTAACACTTTTCATACTTTGTATCATAGCTTCCACTATCATTTGTTGATGTTGTGCTCTTTGAAAATCTCCAAGTGGCAAAGAATGCCTATGTCTTGCAAATGCTAAAGCTTGCTCTCCATCTAGTTTCTGTACTCCAGGCTCTAAGCATATTAAAGCGTCTCCAAACTCTCTATTACTATTTTGTTCACAAAAACTAATTGGCACATTTACTGTAACTCCACCTAAAACATTGACTAAATCAACAACACCTTTAAAATTAATCTTAGCGTAATAGTCAACATTTATACCTGTTAAATCTTGAACAGTTTTAACCATACATGTTGTTCCACCCCAACTTGCCGCATTTATCTTATTTAATCTACCACCACAAGCCATTTTAACATAAGTATCTCTTGGAATACTAAATATTGTAGCATTTAAAGTAACTGGATCAAAACTAACAAGCATAATAGTATCTCCATTAAATGAACTTGCTTCTTTTATACCTTGCCCTTCACTATCAATACCTAAAAGTAGTATTGTAAAAGGCTTAGTTACTTCAGTCTTATCACTAATAGTCTCTTTTTCAACATGAGCTTTCTCGTAATTCTTTTTATAAACAGTTATTTCATAAAGTTTAATATCTTCAGTGTATCCTTCTACTAAAGCAAACTTTGCTTTATAATCATTTGATATAAATATAAAGTCAACTTCATCATTTATAAGCGCATTCATTAAAGTAACTAAATCACTATATTCTACTATTTCATTATTAATCTTTAAATTATTTTTATCTATTACTTCCATAGGCAAAATATAGTTACTTATGTCTTCCTTATCATTTACTACACCAATTTTTTTCCCGTTAATCAAATCAAGCTTAACTTCACTCTTAGAAAGCATTATAGTAGTATATGTTAGTTCATCCTTATTCATACTATCTAACTCTTTATAAGCTTTATAAATAAGACTAGAAACTATAAACAATATAACACTTAGTACCAAACTAATAACACTAGAAATAATAATCTTTTTAACCTTATTATATTTTGCACCCTCAACTAAACTATACCCTAAAGTAATACTTATAAGAGTGAGTGCTAAGCTTACCATAACCCTGTAAAATGTTTCAATTTTACCAAGTAAAGACATATTATAAATAAGAAAGCCTAAGCTTATCAAAAGCATAACTAAAACTATATAACTTATTATTTTATAAACAATACTGTTTTTCATTTATACACACCCCATTATAGTTCTAAAAAATTATATCATTTCTTTTCTTCATTATCAATATTTTCTTCACTTTCTTCTTTATTATTAACTTTCTTATCTTTTTCATTCATTTTATCTAACATAATTTTCTTTACTTTCTTTTTTCTTCTACTCTTTCTAATCATATTAATAATAAGCACCATTAAAAGAATTAAAGTCTCCACTCCTAAAACTATTATAATAAGTAAATAATTATCTACTCGCTTATTCAAATCATTTATAATAGTTTCATCATATTTAACAAAAGAATTATTAGTTGTATCTAACTGATAAAAACCTTCTACATTATTTTCTATATTCACTCCATACACTACATAAAAGTCTTTACTATTTTTATATCTATATGCATTAATTTTTTCTTCATTTAATGTAATAGTCTCTTTAACAAACCCTTTTAATTCTTTCTTACTTTCTTTAGGAAATAAAGTAATACCACTAGTTTTAATCTCTCTATATAATGTATAAGTATCATTCATTTTATCAAATACATATAATTTAGCTTCTCCGCTACTATTTTTTAAACCAACTAAAACATAATTAGTAATACTACTTTTAAAAGCAGGAACTTCTATACCATTGATAGTTTCTTTAACTTCTTCATAAGTAGAAGGAGAGACTAATGTACTAACTCTTTTAACAACAGTATACTTCTCATTATCAATTATCACTTCAATAGGATTTTTGTCTTCCACGTTTACCTTTACTGTGTAAGTTTTAGTACTTCCATTTTGCGCTGTTACTTTAATTTCAAACTTGTTTTCCCCTTCACTTACCTCAAACTCTCCAAGTCCTGTTGCGCTTGCTGTATTATCTTCAACACTCCCGTTAATTGTAATTTTAGTAACATCACTAGGTACACTTACTACATACTCTAAAGTATCTTTATTAAATTCACTTTCTAAAGTATACCCAAGAACTTCTAAACTCTTAAGATTATTATTTTTACTATAACTAGCTTCTAACTCTTCCTGAGTAATTGCATTAATCCTAACACTACCAGCACTAATAGACAACTTACTTTCATCAAATGCATACCCATTATAACTACTAATACTTACACTACTACTTCCTCTTGCAATCACTTTAAATGTATACTTGTAACTTGCACTCTTTGTACTAGAGTTAGATGCATAATCAACTATATGCGTGTCTCCACTCATTAACTTTAATTTAGAACTATCATAACTCAGACTATACTCCCAACTTCCAAGTGCACTACTGCTACTTACACTAACCGTTACAGTAATTTGGTTACCCACAATTGGACTACTCTTACTAGTACTAACTCTAATATTAGCACTCGCTGCACTTAAACTTAATACTCCCATAAAACTCACTATAACAGCAAGTATTATTTTTTTAAATATTCCCCTCATAATTTTCACTCTCCTTAAAATGTTATAGATTTTAATATATATTTTTGTACTCTAAGTAAATCTAATATTGTTACTTCCGCGTCCCCATTAGTATCTCCACTTATTAAATATTCACTACTTAATTTAGATGAACCAAGTAAGTGTTTCTGTACTTTTAACAAGTCAAGTATTGTTACTTCTCCGTCTCCACTCACATCCCCTATGATGCTTATTACAAAACTCTTACTTTCACCAGATGGAGTAATCATCTTAATTGTTTGCCCAGTTTTTAAAGTACTACCACTTCCTACTCCAACACCATTACTTTCATTAATTGTAACAGTTGTACCAGCACTATACTTATTAATACTGTTTATAAGTGTACCAGCATTAGTATTAGGACTAATATTATATATTACACTTCCACTTACTTTAACACTCAAATTACTTATTATATCACTAATACTTGTAGTGTCACTAACTTTAATAATAGTTAACTTATAAATTCTAACATCTCCATTTTCACTAGTTACCTTAATTTCATGAATAGTCTTATCACTAGGCAAATCTAACTTACCTGTCCCTTCCACTTTACTAGAAGAGTCACTTAATACTACACTTAAATTATATTCTTTATCACTCTTATTAACATAAACATTAAATTCTAGTATATCTTTATCAAAATTACTTACATTCTTCCCATTAATACTAATACTTTCAATTGTATTAATTTTACTTACATTAGTTGGTAAACTTACCACTTCAGGCATATTTAAAAACACTGGAATATCAAATAAGAAAGGCTCATCAAGTAATTTCATTTCTTTATATGCAATATACGCATCCGCTCCTTCACTTGCAGGAGCTAAGACGTTAGTTTGATATGAATGAGTATACAATGTCGCACTTGTATTATAAGCTGGATCAACATTAAATCTTTGCAAATACTGTGTATGTTGACCATCTGCTATATACCCTTCCGCTATGATTTGTGCTCCACCATAAATTGCTTTTTCTCTAGTATCCCATGGCTTATAATAATACTCATCCCCACCACATTTACTACCACATGCATACTTTAACCCGTTTAATACTGGATTTGGCCATCCTGCTGTTTTAAAAGCTTTAATATTATAAAAATTATAGTACCCTTTTAAATTAAGTCCATTATATAATTCACTATACGTTCCACTTACTGCAACGTATTTTTCATTTGTAGCACCTTCTCCATGTGCACGTGTGGCTAAATGAACTGGACTCACGTTATGTGTAAACCCCGCTCCAATAAACATATACTTATATTCATCAGTATTCAAAAATGACCCACTAAACACACTACTTATTGTATTATAATATTTCTTAGTTATTTCACTATCTTTATTTAAAGTATCTTTATTATCACTTCCATAATTATATTTTAAACTTTCAAACATAAACACAAACTTTTCACTTAAAAAGTTTCTTGGATCTAAATAAAACGCTGTCACTTCAGGTTTAGCTCTATACCATCCACTTCCATCAACCGAATCATCTTGATCCACCCTATATAAGTCATTTGCATAGTTTATTAAATTAGTTTTACTTGTTACTCCATTTACTACTTCACTCCAATGCAAATTTGTTATAATTGGTTTAAAAGTCCATGTTGGATGCAACTTATGTAACTTAGTTAAATACGGAATATAACTTTCAGGAAACCCTAGTTCACTCAAATATTTAGTGTACTCTACATCTGTATCTATCATTTCACTCTTTTTAAGAACAAACTTAGAACACACATACCCTATACTATTCTTATTATATTTTATTTTATAAAATCCTTCACTACATCCACTGCCACTTATCTTATCTCCTATAATTGTAACATTAGTCCCAGGTAAAAGTGTAGTAATCAAACTAGAATTATAACTATTACTTTTCATTACTTTAATATTAACACCATTTATTCTAGCTTCAAACGTATCGGTATTATATGAAACATCTCCCCCACCAGTCACTTCACCTATTGACACATATAACCCACACATATATACTTCAGCATTATTAATTCTAATCTTATACCATCCACCACTACAATCTTTATCTTCTTTATTGTATAACTCATCACTCACTAGATCTAACACTGTATTCTTTTCATTAATTTGTCCTAATCTTTTATAATTCGTACCAGGTCCTTCTCTATATCCAACATATGTATTAGTAGTGTATCCACTAAGTGCATTTACTTTGCTAACCATGAAAAAACTTACAAATATAATTATAACTAAAAACATTATTTTTTTCATAACACACCTCCTACTAATACTCTATCTATATAATTATATCATATGTTTTAAGAATATGTCTAAAAAAAATACCATTTTACATGGTAATTTATACAAAATATATAATTTTATTTTATCCTAAAGCTACATCCAAAACCATCATAATCGTGAATCCTATTAGCACTAAAAGAGTTACTAAATTTTTACGTTTATTCATCAAGCACTCTGGAATTAACTCTTTAACGACTACATACACCATGGCTCCAGCTGCAAAACAAAGGAAAAATGGTAATATTAGTTTGATTTTAATAACAAGAAGCGCTCCTATTACTCCACTAATTGGCTCAACTAAACCAGATAACTGTCCATAAAAGAACGAACGCGCTCTAGAGTATCCGTCTCTTCTTAAAGGCAAACTAACTGCTGCTCCCTCAGGAAAATTCTGAACAGCTATACCTAAAGCAAATAAAAACGCACTAGCTAAAAGAGTTGTATTCATGTTATATGCTAAACTTCCAAACAAAACGCCAACAGCAAGCCCCTCTGGTATATTATGTAACGTAATCGAAACAATTAATAAGATACTTCTTTTTTTATTTGTATTTTTTTCTTTATTTTTAGTTATCTTTTTAACAAATAAATCACTTAGACACAAAAATATTGCCCCGCTTAAAAAACCTAACGATGAAATTAACCAAGGTGTTTGATTTAAACTTTCTGCTTGCTCTATACCAGGGGCTAACAAACTATAATAACTTGCACTAAGCATTACACCACTTGCAAATGCTAAACAAAGGTCCATCACTATATCTTTAACCCTCTTAAAAAATATAACAACACCGGCTCCCATTAAAGTAAACATCCATGTAATCAAAGTAGCAAAAAGTGCTAAAATAACAGGTTCAACTTGAATTAACCTATCCATTAATTATAAACTCCTTCCATTTTATTTTATGAAAAACAGAAAATAATGTATAGGCACAAAAGAATAGTTAAATTTCTCTTTTTACTTCAGTATTAACTCCCTTACTTAAAAACTCTATAATCTCACTTGTTACTTCTTCTTTTCTCTCACTCCTAAAAATATCATGATTAATTCCTTTAACTAAAAGAAGTTCTTTCTTCTTACTTAACAAGTTTTCATAAACATACTTAGCACTACTAAAAGGTACTATATTATCTTTACTTCCTATAATTATCAAAGTCGGAACTTTAACACTTTTAGGAGTATCATAGTTTTCACTAATCAAATTCATAAACTCCCTTAACGCATGCTTAGGAAGCAAAAACATTCTATTTAATATAACATCTGCTTTATATTCCTTAATTACTTCAGGACTAAACTTTAAACTCTTAATTATATCAGGCTTATTATCTTTAAATTTTAAATAATGAAATGCAGGTGCAGCTAATACTAACTTCTTAACTTCTTTATACTTACTAGCTAAGTATGTTGCAATCACCCCGCCCATAGAATGGCCTATTACATAGATAGTTTTATATCCATGATTAATTAAATTTTCTAAGTGCTCAGAGCTACACCTAATCCAGTCTGCCCTGGTATATTTTCCAGGCATTGTATCATGTCCTGGCAAAGTAAAAGTAAACACATCATACCCATTAATAAATTCTAGTTCGGTAGATAAATATTCTTCATCATACACTCCACCACCAAAACCATGAATTATCAAAATTGCTTTTCTAAACATTTTACCACC
>ULRP01010044.1_pt1 | contig 13315 bp, 9 predicted proteins | sample 1955521 | NCBI WGS metagenome assembly ULRP01 (sample SAMEA4835685, study PRJEB28245) | human gut metagenome | biome: gut microbiome; material: fecal sample | place: Denmark | collected 2008
GACGGGCGGCGGCCTCTTGGGTGGTGGCCTGTTGCTCGCGCTGCGCAAGTGCTTCGGCGTCGACGGCTCCATCATCATTCTCGGTGTCGGTACAGTCGGCTCCGTCTTGCTCTCGACGACCTGGTCGCTCGCGACAGGCCTCCTCAAGACGCAGGAAAAGGCGAAGCAGGGCGCAGCTGCCGCAGGCTCGGCCATCCAGTCGACCTGCGGCAAGGTCGCCGAAGTCAGCGGCCGTGTCGAAGAGCACGTCGTCGAGGCCGTGCGCGAGAAGGTCAGCAGGGTCAGCAAGGCGAGCTTCTACAACCAGGCGGCGGATAAGCGCTTTGCCGATGCACCCGAAGAGACGGCTGCTGCAGCAGAGCCTCGTATGGCGGCCGAGACTGCGGAGGCGAAAGGCGATACAGGCAATGTGGAAAGTGCCATGCCGGACTTCACGATTGAGTACGGCGCCGCGCATGAAGAAGCGGCAGCGCCCGCAGAGGAGCGCCCGATGGGCTTGCCGGACTCCATCGAGCCAATCGGCATGGCCGCGCCGCCGTCGAGCCTGCGCGAGGGAAGTCCCTTCGTCGAGGGACCCATCGGCAGAGAAACGAGCCCTGCGGCACCTCCAGAAGCCCCTTCCGCTCCGTCAGAGCCTCTGGGCGAGCCAGCGCAGTTTGTCCCGGAGCCAGCAGCTCCTTTCACTGTGCCCAAGACGGAGCCTGTCGTGCCGCCTTCGCCGAGCCCGATGAAGAAGAAGCCGACGGCCATGCCCTCGTACGACGAGATCGCGCCGATCATGCCGGCAGCGGCATTGCTCGACGGCTCGGCCAGGAGCATGGAGAGCCGGCAGGGCAGTGCCCCGCAGGGTGCTGCTGCCAGCTCGCCTGAGACAGCAGCACCCGCTGCGCCGCCGCGCCCCTACGTACTGCCGCAGGTCACGGAGATCCTCTCGAAGCACGCGAAGAAGCACAATGCCGCGCTCGAGATGGAGATTGCCGACAAGGCTCACATCCTGCAGAAGACGCTCGAGGACTTCCATGTCAAGGCGAAGATCATCAATGCCTGTCACGGGCCGGCCGTCACGCGCTATGAGCTCGAGCCGGCACCGGGCGTCAAGGTCAGCAAGATCACGAACCTCGCCGACGATCTCGCGCTGAGCCTCGCCGCGACATCGGTGCGCATCGAGCCGATTCCCGGCAAGGCAGCCATCGGCATCGAGGTGCCGAACAAGGAGCTCGAGGGCGTGCAGCTGCGAGAAGTCCTCGAGAACGAGAAGTTCCTCAAGGCAAAGTCAAAGCTGACGGTCGGCCTTGGCATGGACATCGGCGGTCAGGCGATCTTCGCGGACCTCGCGAAGATGCCGCACCTGCTCGTCGCCGGTGCCACGGGCTCCGGTAAGTCTGTCTGCATCAACACGCTCATTACGAGCATCCTCTTCAAGGCGAAGCCAGAGGAGGTCAAGTTCATCCTCGTCGACCCGAAGATGGTCGAGCTCTCCAACTACAACGGCATCCCGCACCTCATGGTCCCCGTCGTCACGGAGGCCAAGAAGGCAGCTTCCGTGCTCAACTGGTCGGTGCAGGAGATGGAGAAGCGCTACGCGAAGTTTGCCGAGCACAACGTCCGCAACATGGAGACCTACAACACAAAGTTCCCCGAGGACAAGATGCCGGCCATCGTCATCATCATCGACGAGCTGGCCGACCTCATGATGGTCGCACCGCACGACGTCGAAGATGCCATCTGCCGCCTCGCGCAGAAGGCCCGCGCTGCCGGCATCCACATGGTGCTCGCGACGCAGCGCCCGTCTGTCGACGTCATCACAGGCATCATCAAGGCCAACATCCCGTCGCGTATCTCGTTTGCCGTCTCGAGCCAGATTGACTCGCGCACCATCCTCGACCGCAGCGGCGCCGAGAAGCTCCTCGGGCGCGGCGACATGCTCTTCTATCCGGTCGGCGCGGCGAAGCCCATGCGCGTGCAGGGCGCCTTTATCAGCGATGAAGAAGTCGAGCATCTCTTGGACTTCATCCGCAGCCAGGGGCAGGAGATGGAAGCCAATGAGGAGATCATCACGTTCACGGAAAACGCCATGAAAGAGGACGAGGAGAAGGATGAGAGCAAGGGGCGCCGCGCCTCGAAGTACGACGAACTCTTGCCGGATGCCGTCAACCTCGTCATGTCGACGGGCCAGGCATCGGCCTCGTCTCTTCAGCGCCGCTTCCGCGTCGGCTACACGCGCGCTGCGCGCCTCATCGACGAGATGGAGGACCTCAGCATCGTCGGGCCGAACATCGGCAGTAAGCCGCGCGAGATTCTCATGAACTCTGAGCAGGCCGCTGCCGTGCTGGCCGAGTGCAGTGACAGCTGACGAAAACTTTCACGAAATCGGCTGAAAAATGGTCAACAGACTGGAAAAGCACAGGATGCTTGTGGTATACTTGAGAATGGTTATGTAATTTCCAGTAAATTCCATGCGTAATACCAGAGATAATCATCAGGATTTCTCTTATGGGGGTAGATTTTTTTGAAGTACATGAGTGGTAACGAACTGCGTGAAGCTTATCTGCAGTTCTTTTCGGAAAAGAAAGGTCATCTGCGTCTGCCGAGCTTCTCGCTGATCCCGCAGGACGATCCGACCCTGTTGCTGATCGGCGCCGGCATGGCTCCGCTGAAGCCTTTCTTCACGGGCAAGATGAAGCCGCCCCGCACGCGCGTGACGACGAGCCAGCGCTGCGTCCGCACGGGCGACATCGAGAATGTCGGCCGCACGGCGCGCCATCAGACGTTCTTCGAGATGCTCGGCAATTTCTCGTTCGGCGATTATTTCAAGGGCGAGGCCATTCCCTGGGCTTGGGAATTCCTGACGGAAGTCATCGAGCTGCCGAAAGACAAGCTCTGGGTCACGGTCTATCCGGACGACACGGAAGCCATCGAGATCTGGAAGTCCCAGCCGGGCTTCCCGCAGGACCACATCGTCAAGATGGAGGACAACTTCTGGGAAATCGGCCCTGGCCCGTGCGGCCCGGACTCCGAGATCTACATCGACCTCGGTGAGGAGCGCGGCTGCGGCTCGCCGACCTGCGCCGTCGGCTGCGACTGCGACCGCTACCTCGAGATCTGGAACCTCGTCTTCACGCAGTACGACCGCCAGGAGGACGGCTCCTACAAGAATCTCGCCCATAAGAACATCGATACGGGCTGCGGCCTCGAGCGCCTTGCGTCCGTCGTGCAGAACAAGAAGACGAACTTCGAGACGGATCTTCTCTATCCGATCATCGAGTACGCGGCCAAGGTCGCAGGCGTCGAGTACGGCAAGGACGAGAAGACGGACATCTCGCTGAAGGTCATCGCCGACCACGCGCGCTCCATGGCTGTCATGATCATGGACGGCATCCTGCCGTCGAATGAGGGCCGCGGCTATGTGCTGCGCCGCATCCTGCGCCGCGCCATCCGCCACGGCCGCATGCTCGGCATCAAGGGCAAGTTCCTCGAGGGCGCTGTTGACGCCGTCGTTGAAATCTATCGCGATGCCAGCGACTTTGGCGAGCTCGTCGCTAAGCACGACTACATCAAGAAAGTCATCAGCATCGAGGAAGACCGCTTCGCTGCGACGCTCAACCAGGGCATGGACCTGCTCGACGAGGAGATCAAGGCACTGAAAGCTGACGGCAAGGAGGAGCTGCCGGGTGAAGTCGGCTTCCGCCTCTACGACACGTTCGGCTTCCCGTGGGAGCTCACCGAGGAGATCCTGCACGAGAACGGCCTCGACCTCGACAAAGAGGGCTTCGACAAGGCCATGAACGAGCAGCGCGAGCGCGCGAGAAATGCCCGCGCCGAGAACCAGCGCGTCGCTGTGCCGGATCTCTCGGGCATCGACGTATCGAAACTGACGGTTGACCCGGAGGCCAAAGAGGCCAAGGTCGTCGCCATCTGGAAGGACGGCAAGCTCGTCGATGAGATCACGGACGGCGAAGAGGCCGGCATCATCCTTGACAAGACCCCGTTCTACGCAGAGGGTGGCGGACAGGTCGGCGACGAAGGCATGCTGCTCGGCGAGTTCGGCCGCATCAAGGCCACGAACGCCAAGAAGCTGCCGGACGGCACGGTCTACCATGTCTCGTACGTAGAGGAAGGCCAGCTCAAGGTCGGCGAGACGGTCAAGATCGAGGTCGACCAGGAGAAGAAGCTTGCTTCGGCGCGCAACCACACGGCAACGCATCTCTTGCAGGCAGCCCTCAAGCAGGTCGTCGGCGACCAGGTCAACCAGGCCGGTTCCTCCGTCACGCCGGACCGCCTGCGCTTCGACTTCACGAACTTCGAGCCGGTCACGCCGCAGCAGCTCGCGGATGTCGAGGAACTCGTCAACAAGGTCATCCTCAAGGGCCAGGATGTCGAAATCTCGCACATGAGTCTCGATGAGGCCAAGAAAGCTGGCGCGATGGCGCTCTTCTCGGAGAAATACGGTGATGTCGTGCGCGTTGTCCGCGTGCCGGGCTTCTCGATGGAGCTCTGCGCTGGCTCGCATGTCAAGAATGTCGGCCAGATCGGCATGTTCAAGATCGTCGGCGAGACGGGCATCGCCTCGGGCGTGCGCCGCATCGAGGCCATCACGGGCAAGGCTGCGCTCGACTACGCGAACGAGAAGTTCGCTGTCCTGCAGAAGGCAGCATCCCTGCTCAAGGCGAACGAGGACGATGTCCCCGCAGCTGTCGAGAAGCTGCAGGCCGAGAACAAGGAGATGGCCGGCAAGCTCGCTGATGTCGCGGCGATGCAGGAGAAGGCCGATGCTCAGCAGCTCATCGCTGGCGTCAAGGAAGTCAACGGCATCTCCGTCGTCACGGGCAAGGCCAACGTCGAGAACATGGACTCCCTGCGCGAAGTCGCCGACCTCACGCTCAGCAAGATCGAGAGCGGCGTCGTCGTGCTCGGCTGCGCCAACGATGGCAAGGTCAACCTCGTCGTCAAGGCATCGAAGGATGCCGTGAAGCGCGGCATCCATGCCGGCAAGATCATCAAGGAAGCCGCAGCAGTCGTCGGTGGCGGCGGCGGCGGACGTCCGGACATGGCACAGGCTGGCGGCAAGAAGGCAGAAGCCCTGCCGCAGGCATTCGAGAAGGCAGTGGTCGTCATCGAAGCACAGCTTGCTTAAGAGATTACAGCAGGAACCTCCCTCCTTATGAGGGAGGTTCCTTGATATCTTGGCACCTTATAAACAGATGATAGATGATGGAGGGTCCTGAATCTTGGAAGTCGATATCACAAAAAAAGTACAGTATTTGATGAAATACGGCCTCGTCGGCCTGATTCTCATTGCCGTGCTCTGTGCTGGCGGCATCTATTACTACCAGCATCAGCATAAGTACTTCAACGTTTACGACGCGCAGGTCACGAGCTCGCTCGTCGCGGCGAAAGTACACGGCAATGCGGTGATCACGGAGAAGGTCGTCGAAGACGGTGAGCACGTTGAGGCCGGCGATGTCATCGCCCATGTAAAGAGCACGGTGACGGACGAGCAGATTGCGAACCTCGAGCAGACCGTCGCGCTCTCGCAGCGCAACCTCGATGAGGTCAAGAAGGGGCAGACCGTGACGGTCGCCGTGCCGAGCCCTGCGCCGGCACCGGCTGCGAGCGCACCGCGCAGCAGCGGTTCCTCGCAGAGCGTCGCGAGTGCTGAGTCCCGCATGAATCGCATGAACGAGCTTTTCGAGATGGGTGCCATCAGCGCCGTACAGCGCGATGCCGCCGTCTCGGCCTATCATGCAGCCGTAGCAGCTGCTTCGTCTTCGGCTCCTGCTGCTTCTGCGCCGTCTTCTTCGCCGGCCGTCCGCTACCAGACGACGACACAGCCGCCTGACCCGAAGGCCGTGCAGAATGCAGAGCTCCAGCTCAAGCAGGCGCAGGCCGCGCTCGACAATGCCAAGCAGGATGCCGCTGAGACGGACATCGTCGCGCCGGTAGCCGGCACGGTCTACTACGCGCAGGGCATTGACGAGGGTTCGACGGTCAAGGCAGGCGAGACGGTCGCGAGCGTCGGCAATGCCGACGACATCTGGATTGAGGCCAAGGTCAGCCCCGACAAGGCCGCGAAGATCCGCCTCGGCCAGTTCGTCTCCTACGAGATCGAAGGCCACCAGCTCCAGGGTTCCGTCCAGGATATCCAGCAGCCGGTCAAGAAAGATGACCAGGCTTCGGCCGATAGCGCAGATGCAGCTGCCAGCGCTGGCAACGCCAATGCGGCGGATACAACTGGCGCAAATGGTGCTGGTGCCGGCCAGAACGGCCAGGATGCGCAGAGCGCGCAGAATGGCCAGGGCGCACAGGTCGCCGATGCTGCTAACAGCGACGCTGCCAATGGCCAACCTGCCACAGGCAATCAGCCCAAGACGACCGCTGAGGCCACAGACGATGACGACGAGGATGAAGACGTCATGATCATCCGCATCTCCATCCCGTCCGGCCTCAACTTCAGCCTCAAGCCAGGCATGAAAGCCGTCGTCAAGTTCGCGATGAACGGCTGACACACTGTTCTGTACTACAAAAAAGACTGCCCCAGCGGCAGTCTTTTTTTGATGCAGCGTATCGCATGGAGGGGCAGGCATTCTCAGCAAGCGATACTCTGTGACAAATTTTCGGCGAATCCCTTTTCTTTTTGCAATAGCTGTGTTATAATGACAATAAATTTTCACTAACTAAAGGATTAAAGACGAAAAGTTTTGCTTTTCGGATTCGATATGAGGAGGGAATGGGTATGGTGAACCCAAAACTCAAGGATGAGCTCAACGACCAGCTCTGTGAGGCGATGCTGTCGCTGGAGACGGTGGATGAGTGCTACCAGTTCTTTGAAGACCTCTGCACGATCAGCGAGCTCAAGGCGATGAGCCAGCGGCTCGAGGTTGCGCGGATGCTGCGCGCTGGTCATACGTACGATGACATCGTCGCGCGCACAGGCGCGAGCACGGCGACGATCAGCCGCGTCAAGCGCTGCCTCAACTATGGTGCGGACGGCTATCACATCGTCCTCGACCGGCTGGCACCGGATGAGGGGGAGGGCTCTTCAGGCGACTGAATGAGTTCTTGCAATAGGAAGAAAATACCATCAAGATAAAAGGAGACAGACTAATGGACAAAGAGAGACTGACACTGGAGATCCCGTACGGCATGCGCGATTTCCTGCCGGTAGAGGCGGCAGAGAAGCGCGCCATTGAGACGGAGCTCGCTTCGCTGTTCGCCGAGTGGGGCTACGATGAGGTCGTCACACCGACGATCGAGTACCTCGACAACCTGACGCTCGGCACGAGCCGCGCACTGGAGCCGCATCTCTTCAAGCTCTTCGACAAGGACAACCGCACGCTCGCGCTGCGCCACGAGATGACGACGCCGATTGCGCGCCTCGCTGCCAGCCGCCTGCGCGACTATCCGCAACCGCTGAAGCTCTCCTACGTCAGCAGTGCCTTCCGCTATGAGCAGACGCAGGCTGGCCGCCAGTGTGAGTTCCATCAGGCCGGCGTCGAGCTCATGGGCAGCGCGACGGCCTTTGCTGATGCCGAGGTCATCGCGCTCGCCATCCAGGGCTTGCTGCGCGCCGGCCTCACGGACTTCACGATCTGCCTCGGCCAGGTCGAGTTCGTCTCGGGCATCATGAACCAGTACCAGCTCGCCGACGAGACGAAGCAGAAGCTCCAGACGGCGCTCGAGAAGCACGACCTCGTCTCCTTCCACCGCGCGATCGAGGCGCTCGGACTTCCGGAGAAGGCCAAGAAGACGCTCAGCTATCTGCCGCTTCTGAACGGCGGCGAGGAGATGCTCAAGAAGAGCTACACGCTGGCACTCAACGAGCAGAGCCGCCGCGCACTCGACAACCTCGCGGAGATCTACCGCCTGCTGAAGTCGTACGGCGTCGAGCAGTACGTGCGCTTTGACCTCGGCATCATCCGCGATTTCAGCTACTACACGGGCATGGTCTTCGAGGCCTACACGCCGGAGCTCGGCTTCCCGCTCGCTGGCGGCGGTCGTTACGACCACCTGCTTTCGGATTTCGGCAATGCCTGCCCGGCCACGGGCTTTGCCATCGGCATCGAGCGCATCCTGCTCGCGCTGACGCGCCAGGGGCTCGAGAAGCCGGATCAGCCGAAAGACGTCTACCTCGGCTACGCGCCAGGCCGCGAGCACGACGCCATCCAGAAGGCGCAGGAACTGCGCGCAGACGGCAAGGTCGTCGAGCTCGCGCTCATGTGCCAGGATGAGGCGGATGCCCGCGAGATGCAGCAGACGAAGGGCTACGAGAGCCTCGTCTATCTCGCCTGACCATGCTGCAGCAGATGTACGGGCGCGTGCGCCAGTTCGTGCGCGCTGTCACGCAGCATATGGGGGAGGCTGACCACGCCTTTGTGCGCGCGAACTTGCCCGCGAAGGCACTGCCGCTCTTCTACGCGATGCATCCGGCCGACCAGGTCCACGCGCGCAATGTCGCCTATACGGCGCGTGCGCTTGCAGGCGAGCGCGGGCTGCCAAAAGAGCAACGTACCTTCCTCATCCGCTGCGCGCTGCTGCACGATGTCGGCCGCCGCAGGGGGGACCTCGACATCCTCGGCAAGGTCTTCGCCGTCCTGATGATGCACTACTTGCCGCGCACTTCCGGGCGCCTCATGATGCGCGAGGGCCGTTTGGGCCATGCGCTCTACGTCTACCGCCATCATCCCGCCATCGGTGCGGCTCTGCTGCGCGGGATCGGCATGGAGGCGGAGGCCGGCGTCATCGAGTGCCATCACCAGGCAGCATCGGCCGGCGACAGCTTTGTGCTCACGCTGCTGCGCGAGGCCGATGCACAGAATTAAGCACATTCGTTTTCGCCAAGAACACAATAAAACATTTTACAAAGATTTCTTGACGAATCGTGATTTTGGTGTTAACATAGGGTTCATCGAAATCCTTTAGCAAGATAAAGAATGAAAATCATAGGAAAAGTACAGAACGTACAGAACGATAGAATCGTCAAATCATCTCAGGAGAGGGAATATGAAAAATACCATGGATTACCTGACCATCGCCCTGCCGAAGGGCAAGCTCTTCTCGCTCTCGGCTGACCTGCTGGCCAAGGCGGGCTACACGGCGGAAGGTCTTTCGGATAAGTCGCGCAAACTCGTCATCTCGAATGAAGAGAAGAAGATCCGCTTCATCGTCTCGAAGACGGCAGATGTGCCGACGTACGTCGAGTACGGCGCGGCCGACATCGGCGTCATCGGCAAGGATGTGCTCCTGGAGTCGGGCAAGGATGTCTACGAGCTTCTAGACCTCGGCTTTGGCCGCTGCCACCTCATGATGGCGGTGCCGAAGGCCGAGAAGCGCGAGAAGCTCGTCGACTACGACCACACGCGCGTCGCGACGAAGTTCCCGCACATCGCCGAGCAGTTCTTCAACAAGCACGGCATGCAGATGGAGTACATCAAGCTCAACGGCTCGATCGAGCTCGGCCCGATCGTCGGGCTCTCTGAGAGCATCGTCGATATCGTCGAGACAGGCACGACGCTCCGGGAAAACGACCTCGAGGAGATTGCCTACATCCTCGACGCGACGGCGCGGCTCATCGTCAACCGCGTGAGCTTTAAGCTCAAGTTCGATCGCATCAGCCAGCTCACGGAAGAGCTGCGCAAGATCCTCGAGCTCGAGCAGCAGGCAAAGGCTGAGGCATGAGACAGCAGCAACAGGGATAGACAGTGGAAAGCGAGGAAGTATAGATGAAGATCGTAAAAGCCAGTGAAGTTGGAGAATATGCCATTGAGAAGATGCTGACGAAGGCATCCTTTGATGAAGTAGAGCTCAGCCCGAAAATCCGTGAGGCCAACAAGAAGACGTTTGGCCGTGATATGACGGCAGCCGAGCTCGTGCGCCAGATTGTCGGCGATGTGCGCCGCGAGGGCGACGCCGCCGTCATCCGCTACACGCATCTCATCGACCGGGTCGACTACAAGCCCGAGGACTTTCTCGTGACGGAAGCCGAGTACGAAGCGGCTGAGAAGGCGGCAGATCCCGCCGTCGTCGAGTCGCTGCACAAGGCGGCTGAGAATGTGCGCCGCTACCATCAGGAGCAGAAGCCGAACTCGTGGATGACGTACCGCGAGAAGGGCTCCATCCTCGGCCAGTCCATCATCCCGCTCGACCGCGTCGGCATCTACGTGCCGGGCGGCACGGCAGCTTATCCGTCTTCTGTCATCATGAACGCTGTGCCGGCCTCGGTCGCCGGTGTGGGTGAGATCATCATGATGGTGCCGCCGAAGAACGGCAAGATCAACCCGTACGTCCTCATCGCCGCGCGTGCGGCCGGTGTCAAGAAGATCTACAAGATCGGCGGCGCTCAGGCCATCGCTGCGATGGCCTTCGGCACGGAGACCATCCCGCGCGTCGACAAGATCACGGGCCCGGGCAACATCTTCGTCACGCTGGCCAAGAAAGAGGTCTACGGCCATGTCGACATCGACATGCTCGCAGGGCCGAGCGAGATTCTCATCGTCGCCGACAAGACGGCGGATCCTGTCTACACGGCGGCCGACATGCTGAGCCAGGCCGAGCACGATCCGCTGGCCTCGAGCATCGTCATCACGGACGACGAGGAGCTGGCCGGCAAGGTCGCAAGGGAAGCGGAGAAACAGCTCGCCAAGCTGCCGCGCCGCGAGATCGCGCAGGCGTCGATCGACCGCAACGGCCTGATCGTCGTCGCCGAGGACATGATGCAGGCCATGCGCTTTGCCAATGTTTCGGCGCCGGAGCATATGGAGCTCCTGACGGCCCAGCCGTTCCAGCTGCTGCCGTACGTGCGCCATGCCGGTGCCGTCTTCCTCGGCGCTTACTCGCCGGAGCCGCTCGGCGACTACTTCGCCGGCCCGAACCACGTGCTGCCGACGGGCGGTACGGCGCGCTACTACTCCGTGCTCAATGTCGAGACGTTCATGAAGCGCACGAGCATCATCTCGTACACGCAGCCGGCTCTCTCCGATGTCAGTGAAGATATCATCCGCCTCGCGGAGACCGAGGGCCTGCAGGCACATGCCAATGCCATTCGCATCCGCCGCGAGCAGAAGTGAAACGATAGATAGACAATCGATATCTGATATAGAAGGGATAGGGGACTATGCTGAATTACCGCAACGGCCTTGCCGATATGCCATCCTACGACGTCGTCGAGCGTCCCTGGGAGATCAAGATCAACGCCAATGAGTGCAATATGAGCCTGCCGCCGCTCGTCGAGGAGCGCGTCATGAACCGCCTCGGGACGGTCGCGTTCAATCGCTATCCGAATGAGCAGTACGATGACCTGCGCGACCAGATTGCGCGCAACTTCTCCATGCAGCGCGAGAACGTGCTGATCGGCAGCGGCTCGTCTGAGATCATCGAGAAGCTCTTCTACTGCTTTGGCGGCAGCCCGGAGGCCAAGATCGTCTATCCGCAGCCGTCGTTCTCGATGTACAAGATCTACGCCAAGGCGGCTGAGGCCACGGGCGTGCCCGTCGACCTCAATCCGGAGGACTATTCGCTCGACATCGACAAGTTCATCCAGACGGTCAACGAAGAGAAGGCGACGCTCGCCGTCATCTGCAATCCGAACAACCCGACGGGCAATGCCTTCACGGTCGAAGAGATCGAGAAGATTGCCTCGAATATCGACTGCGCCTTCCTCGTCGACGAGGCGTACATGGAATTCTACGGTCAGACGGCAGTGCGCCTGCTGGCAAAGTACCCGAACATGATCATTGCGCGCACCTTCTCGAAGGCGTACGGCCTCGCCTCGTGCCGCGTGGGCTACATGCTCGCCGATGCGAAGATCGTCGAGATGATCGACAAGTCCTACATGCCGTACCACATGAATGTGCTCTCACTCGTCACGGCCGACATCTGCTACCAGATGCGTCAGGAGTTCGTGCCGCATATCCAGATCATGATCTCGGAGCGCAAGCGCATGCAGGAAGAGCTCAAGAAGCTGCCGGGTGTCAAAGTCTTCCCGTCGGAGACGAACTTCATCCTCGTCCACTACGATAAGGCGCAGGAGCTCAACGCGCTCTTCGAGTCGAAGGGAATCGGTGTGCGCCACTTCGGCGATGCGCCGGGCCTCAAGGACTGCCTGCGCATCTCGATGGGCCGCCGCGAGGAGAACGACATCTGGTACAGCTACTTCAAGGCATTCACGGAGGGGAGAGCATGAGTATCCGCACAGCGACCGTCGAGCGCAAGACGGCAGAGACGAGCGTCAAGCTCATCCTCAATCTCGATGGCAACGGCCACGGTGTCATCGACTCGGGCATCGGCTTCTTTGACCATATGCTCAACCTCATGACGGCCCACGGCCTCATGGACCTCACACTCGCCTGCGACGGCGACATCGACGTCGACGGCCATCATTCCGTCGAGGACATCGGCATCACGCTGGGGCAGGCGTTCAAGCAAGCCATCGGCGATAAGAAGGGTATCCGCCGCTACGGTACGTTCTATCTGCCGATGGACGAAGCGCTGGCTTTCGTCTCTTTAGACATCAGCGGCCGTCCGTTCCTCGTCTACGACGGCGGCGAGATGGCCCCGATGATCGGCGGCTACGATACGGAGCTCACCGAGGAATTCCTGCGGGCCTTCGCCGTCAATGCTGGCATCACCCTGCACGTCCGCGTACTCTACGGCAAGAACTCGCACCACAAGGTAGAGGCCATCTTCAAGGCCCTCGGCCACGCTTTGCGCATCGCCGTCGAGAAGGACCCGCGCGTTGACGGCATCCCGTCGACGAAGGGCTCGCTCTGAGCCCGTGCCCGATACGATAGGAGGAATATGCATGATTGCAATCATTGATTACGGTGTCGGCAATCTCTTCAGCGCCGAGAAGGCCTTTGCCGCGCTCGGCGCGGATGTCCGCGTGACGAGTGACGAGAGCACCATCCGCCAGGCCGACAAGATCGTGCTGCCGGGTGTCGGTGCCTTCGGCGACTGCATGAAGAATCTCGAAGAGAGCGGCCTCATCCCCGTGCTCAAGGAGTCTGTCGCTGCAGGAAAGCCGCTGCTCGGCATCTGTGTCGGCCTGCAGGTCCTCTTCGATGGCAGCGAGGAGAGCCCGGGGGCGAAAGGCCTCGGCCTCATCCACGGCATGGTGAAGAAGATCCAGGCGCCGGGCCTCAAAGTCCCGCACATGGGCTGGAACTCCATCAAGGTCCGCGAGCCGCGCGAGAAGCTTGACCTCTTCCGCGGCCTTTCAGACAAGCCCTACGTCTACTTCGTGCACAGCTATCACGCCGTGCCGGAGGACAAGAGCGTCATCACGGCCACGACGGAGTACGGCGAGCAGCTGACGGCCGCC
>ULRP01028898.1_pt1 | contig 13238 bp, 7 predicted proteins | sample 1955521 | NCBI WGS metagenome assembly ULRP01 (sample SAMEA4835685, study PRJEB28245) | human gut metagenome | biome: gut microbiome; material: fecal sample | place: Denmark | collected 2008
ACCTCAAAGAACATTTCAAACAATTCAAAACAGCTTCTTAGCGAATTTGGGAATGATGGAGTACCTGCAGACAAGATATTTGACGTTATTAGACATTTCTTTCCCAAAGCACAAACTCATTACTTAGACACAAACGACATTGATTTTTCAGCAAGCATTATGACCACTGTTGGGGTTATGTACACAGAAAATCAATACTCATTACACATGGTAAACATTGATTATATTGATTCTCTCGGCTATGTTACATACTTTGACAAACAACAAGGTAGTATTGGCTACAACAACGCCACTGATTATTCCGTATTCTACACAAAAGAATAATATAATACGAATATACTAAAAAATTATAACACTATGACTAGGACAAATGCTCGGCTGCTGTCAACACTAGCGCTCGTACTGACACTTGCAGTCACACAACAGGCTTATGGTCAGGTTGACTCGATCATGGACAAGCAATATGAATGGTGCGGAATCTCAGTAAAGGTTCCGGACGGTTTTCGCGCGGAGGAGGCCGACATGATCTGGAAACCTAACAAAACCTTTGAGCACAAGCACTCTGGGCGCTTCATCAATGTCATGGCCAAAAGCGATGACGGCAATTGCGTTCTGCTGTACACAAAGGCATTGCATAGGCTTATCAAGAAAGGTAAAGAGGACCGGATGGACGGACAGATGGCCCTGATCAGCAGAGAGATGATGGAGGGCATGGGAATCTTGGACGAGTCCGGGATGACAACACTGGAAAACAGCGACTCAAACGACCTGTTTTACACTGAGGAGCACATCACCAGAATCACCGGAGAGTCGGTCAGGAAAATGACGGGAGCCGACCTGGTCTGCTTCTACGACCTTCCGGTCGAGAATTCTGAATTCACCAAAGAATCCTCCAAACTGGATGGATTCCAGCCGAAAACTCTTACAAGAATCCACATCATCAAGGAAGGTGGCGCTCATTATGACATCATCATGCTCCTGAACGAATCTGGGACAAAATTCAAATGGACTTACCTTCAGGCATTCCTGGAAAGCATCAATTTCGATTCCAAGCGCATCAGTCAGACTTGGGAAGTGATTGATTGATGACAACAAATCCCGGCCAGCTATCGAACTACTGGCCGAGATCGTTATATTAAATAAATCAAGACTATTCAGCCTCAGAAGTCTCGCCTGCGGTCCCTTCATGCGGCTCATCCTCCACATCGGCTCCGGAGAGGGAGCGGGCGGCGGCCACGGCGCAGTTGATGCCATCGATGGCCGAAGAGACGATGCCTCCGGAATATCCGGCACCCTCGCCACACGGAAGAAGTCCTGGGAACGCGTCCGCCTCGCAGTTGCGAGGATTCCTCGGAATACGGACCGGAGACGAAGTCCTGGACTCCACACCGATCAACAGAGCGTCATTCGTATAGTACCCTCTCATCGATTTCTGGTTCACGATCGAGAAAGCATCCTGAAGCCTCTCAGCGATGAACGGAGGAAGAATCTCGTGCAGCGGAGCCGGAACGACACCCGGCTTGTAGGAAGTCTCCGGAAGATCCTCCGAATCCTCACCCTCGCAGAAATCCACCATCCTCTGCGCCGGAGCGGCGAAAGGATTCTCCGAATCGGAATGCTCGTGGGCATATTCCCACATCTTCCTCTCCACATCCTTCTGGAACTCAAGGCCCGCGAAAGCGCCCTTGTCGGTATATTCCTCCGGGATGTCCTCCGGATTGATCTGCACAACCACGCCGGCGTTGGCGAACTTGCCGCTTCGCGCCGAGTTGGACATTCCGTTCATCACGATGGTCTCAGGTTCGGTCTCCGAAGGCACCAGAACGCCGCCCGGGCACATACAGAACGAGAACACGCCACGGTCGTTAACCTGCTCTGTGAATGAATATTCCGCCGCCGGCATACCCGGTTCCCACTGGCCGTGGTAGCGGATGTCGTTGATCAGGGCCTGTGGATGCTCCACACGGACTCCCATCGCGAATCCCTTGGCCTCAAGGGCGCAGTCCTTGGCGACAAGCATCTCGTAAATGTCACGGGCGGAATGACCGGTGGCAAGGATGACCTTCTTCGCTGAATATTTCTGGACGCTCGGCTTGCCGGTTTTCGTAAGGTTCTCAGAATCAAGTGCCGAAACCTCGATCGTGCCGTCCTCATTGCGGGTCATGTCGGTGACCTTCGTGCCGAAATGATATTCACCGCCCCTGGACTCGATGCACTGGCGGATGTTCTCCACGACTTTCGGGAGACGGTCCGTGCCGATGTGCGGGTGGGCATCGACGAGAATCTGAGGGCTTGCGCCGAAGTTCACGAACTGGTAGAGCACCTCTCTGATGTCACCCCTCTTCGAGGAGCGGGTAAAGAGCTTTCCGTCGGAGAACGTGCCGGCTCCGCCTTCGCCGTAGCAGAAGTTGGACTCAGGATTCAGGATTCCCTCGCGGGTGAGTTTCGCCATATCGAACTTGCGGTCGCGCACGTTCTTGCCCCTCTCCAGAATGATCGGCTTGAAGCCGAGGGTCAGGAGCTTGAGGGCGGCGAACATTCCGGCGGGACCGGCTCCGATGATGATCACGGGGTCGGCGTCGGTGACATCCTTATATTCAGGAATCTCGTAAGGGACGTAAGATTCAAAGCGGTGGTTGTAGCCCTCGATGCGGTAGCGGTAGATCACATCGTTGCGGGCGTCGATCGAACGTTTGGCGATCACGCAGGTCGCGTCGGCGTTCGGGAAGGTCGGTTGGTAGGACTTTGTCGGGTCAATCACGTTGATGACCGCGTTGCCGCGGAGGTTCATCTCACGCGCCGCGACTATCCTCACGTCATCCGGCCTGAGGTCACGGCCAACCCTACCTGTCATTTCAAATTCAATCATATTCTTTTCCTTGTATATTCATTAATAATCCGCGATGCGGGAGACGGGGGCGATGTCAAGGGGGGTGCGCTCGCCGGCGAGGTAGTGGAACCAACCGGCTATGGCGATCATCGCGGCGTTGTCGGTCGTGAACTTAAACTCGGGGAGATATGTGTTCCAGCCACGCTTGCGGCCCTCCTCCTCGATCCGGGAGCGGAGCCCGCTGTTGGCGGAGACTCCCCCGCCGATGGTCACGTCCTTGATCCCGGTCTGTCCCGCGGCCTTGATCAGCTTGTCCATCAGGATGTCTATCAACGTCTTCTGGAAGCTGGCGCAGATGTCCTCCTTGTTCTTCTCCATAAACTCCGGATCCTTCGCCATCTCGTCACGCACGAAATACAGCAACGAGGTCTTCACTCCGCTGAAACTGTAGTCCAGACCCGGAATCTGCGGCTTCGCGAACTTGAAGCGGTTCGGATCCCCCAGTTTGGCCAGCCTGTCGATGACAGGGCCACCAGGATAGCCAAGTCCCATCATCTTGGAGCATTTGTCAAACGCCTCACCCACAGCGTCATCTATCGTCTGGCCGAGAATCTCATAGTCCAACGGGCCGTTCACCTTGACAATCTGCGAGTTGCCTCCGGAGACCAGCAGACAGAGGTACGGGAACGCCGGCTGGCGGTTCTCCTTGCCCTCCTGCTTCACGAAGTCAGCGAGAATATGCCCTTGAAGGTGATTGACCATAATTATAGGAATATTCAGGGCCACACCAAGAGCCTTGGCGAACGATGTGCCGACAAGCAAAGATCCCAGAAGCCCGGGGCCACGGGTGAAAGCTATGGCCGTGAGGTCCGAAGCCTTGATCCCGGCCTTGTCCAACGCCTGGCTTACGACAGGCACGATGTTCTGTTCGTGGGCTCTGGAGGCGAGTTCAGGAACGACTCCTCCATAATCCTTGTGGACCTGCTGGCTCGCTATAACGTTGGAGAGCAGGAATCCGTCCTTGATAACGGCGGCCGATGTGTCGTCGCAACTCGATTCGATTCCAAGGATATAATCCGACATATTCTTCAAAGACTTTTTATCGAACGGCAAAGATACAACTATTTTCGTCAATCCAACGGATATTTAGTATCTTTGTTGTTACAAGCCTCCGGACGCACATCGCCGTGGCTTGCGGTTATTGAAGAAGGCTATCAAGATATTCCGGGGCATCATTGTGGTGACGGCCTCCGTGCTTTTCGCCTGCTGGATTCTGTTGCAGACTCCGGCGGTCCAGACTTTTGCCGCAAGGAAAGCCGTGGAGGCTCTGGGAGACGCGCTGAACGGACGCGTGGAATTCTCAAAAATCCACCTGAAGCCTTTCTCTGCGTTGGTACTCAATGATGTGGTCCTAATCGACAACGCCCCCGTGACAGACTGGAACGGCGAGCGGCTCGACACTGTCGCCAAAGCCAGATCCATTGTCACCACATTCTCCCTCAAAGGATTAAGGAATGACGGGACGCTCCACATAAAAAGGCTCAGCGTCAACGACGGCATGTTCGTCTTGGCGAAAGACGAACGGGGCGGCAACATAGGACGCCTTTTCAACAAGTCCGAGGAAAAGAAAGAAAGCGCCCCGCTCACAATCAGGCTTGACGCGGACAGGGTCAGAGTCAAGAATTTCCGTTTCCGGCTTGTAAACAAGACAGGCACATCCCCGCTCAAGGAATATGGCATAGATTGGAAGAACCTTGATGTCACCGCTCATGACCTTCAAGTCCAAAATCTCAGTTACTCTGACGGGCGCACCGCCGGCACGGTGAAGAACCTGAGCGCAAGCGAGAGAAGCGGCTACGAAATTCTGGCCATGTCCGGAAAAACCACAGTCGGGAAAGACAGGACCTCCATCCGGAACCTGCATATTCTTGACAAGTGGTCAGACATAAGCATGACTGAATACGCCATGGAATATGCCGGTGTATCCTCCTTCTCCAACTACATAGAAGAGGTCGTGATGACGGGAAACATATTCAACAGCAGGGTGGATTTCAAGAGCATTTCCTACTTTGCCCCGGCCATGGTCAAAATGAAATCCGTGATAAACCTCAGGAAGGCTGACGTGAATGGTTCCGTCAAAGACATGTATATCAGGAACTTCGACTTTCACGAGACGTACAGCGGAGTCTCAGGGTCCATTGACGGAAGACTTTCCGGGCTCCCGAGCGCGAGCGGCATGCTGCTGGATTTCAGACTTGACAACCTGGCGTTCACCACAGACGAGCTCGGAACCTTCATAAGGGGTTTCGCTCCAGGCGCGTCCATAGATCTGTCCAAGTTCGCTCCAGGGACTAGATTCACGTTCAACGGAAATGCCAACGGAACACTTAACAGACTGAAAGTAAAAGGCAACATAACATCTTCGCTGGGAGCGCTGACCGCAGATGCCTATATCCGGGACATCCTGACAAAAGGAAAGGCTATCGGACTGGGCGGAAATGTCTCCGCCAGAAACCTTGACATAGGAAAACTTGCCGGAGTCAAGCAAATAGGTGAAGTGACTCTCAGGGGTGCCATGGGAATGACCGTCGGGCAAGGAAGGACCAGCATTCACATAGACACGCTGTCCGTGGAGAAATTGTCGGCGTTGGGTTACGATTATTCCAATATCGTGGCGGCTGGGACATATTCAGACAACGCTTTCGATGGCCGCATCGTGTGCGGCGACCCGAACCTGAATTTCCTCTTCCAAGGTCTGTTCACACTCTCGGACAAAACCCGTAACGGACTCTATAAATTCTATGCGTCAATCGGTTACGCCGACCTGCATGCATTGAGACTGGACAAGAGGGAAAACTCCAAGATCTCCGGAAGAATCAACGCCAACTACATGAACATCAGCCGAGGAGACCTCATCGGGGACCTCGATGTACTGGGGCTTACTCTTGAGAACGACAACGGCTGGCACGAGATCGGAGACATCTGTGTGAAATCCCATTCCAACAACAACGTCAACCGGGTCAACGTCACGTCAAGCTTCATTAATGGCGGTTACGTAGGTTCGAAACCTTTCACAAGCCTTATCAGAGACGTGCAGGGGCTTACAGTTCAGAGGGAACTCCCGTCGCTCTACAAAGGGAAGACGGCCGATTGGAAAGGCGATGAATATGACCTGAGTCTGGATGTTGCCGATGCAAGGGACGTCCTGTCGTTCCTGAAGCCTGGACTCTACATCGCCCAAGGCACGAAAGTGCGTCTGAACGTGGCCGGTGACGGTAATGTGACAGCGTCCGTAAAATCACCAAGAATCGCCTTGGACAAGAATTTCATCAAGGACGTCAACCTGAGCTTTGACAACAAGGACAGCAGCCTGAACGCGACAGCGTCTTGTTCAGCGATCACTATGTCCGGACTCAGTCTATTGGACGACAACCTCATTCTCTATGCCAAAGGAGACAGTTTCGGAGTCGGATTCACCTACGACAACGGCACCGAGCGCGCCAATAAAGGTGAGCTGTACCTCACAGGAAAACTGGGACGGTCGCATGGTGGAGAATTGACGGTCAACGCCAAGACACTTCCTTCCTACATCTGGTATGAAAACGCCACGTGGAATGTGTCGGGATCAGCGATCAACGTGATCGGGAAAGACATCAAGGTTGACAATCTGACAGCCGTGTGCGCGGATCAATCGGTGCAGGTTGACGGAGGATATTCATCAACCACGAAAGACACGCTTTCAGTCAATCTTGTAAAGTTCGATCTTGGCATCCTCAACAAATTTCTCGGAGAGAACTTCGGAATATCCGGTCTCGCCACAGGCCATGCCATCATCTCCTCGCCGTGGAAAAGCAACGCCGGCCTTATGATGAGACTGACTTCTGATTCCACCCAAGTGGCCGGACACCGAATGGGAACATTGCGCCTGGCCAGCTCGTTGGACGACAACAAGATGCGTGTCATCGCCAGAAATGACATCAACGGAATCACCACGCTTGGCGTCAGCGGGGATTATTTCCTCGACAGACACACGATAGACGCCACCGCGGATTTCAACGGCATGGACGTCGGATATATAGCCCCGGTGCTGGAGTCCGTGTTCAGCGAGATGGGCGGTGCGATGAGCGGCAGGGTCCATGCCCGCGGCCCGCTGGGCTCGCTCTCCCTGTCCAGTGAGGGAACCACTTTCGACAATGTGCTGCTGAAGGTCGGCTTCACGAATGTACCTTATTATGTCAACGGACCGTTCTCCGTCACCAATCAAGGCTTGTTCTTCGATGGCGTAACGATCAAGGACCGTTTCGACGGCACCGGAACAATCTCCGGCGGGTTGCTGTTCGATCACCTGAAGGATTTCAGGCTGGACACAAGGATAAAGATGCAGGGCATCGAGGCTATCGACATGACGGAGAGCGACAACCAGGCGTTCTACGGTCATCTTTTCGCCAGCGGCGATGTCCTGGTCAAAGGGCCGTTCGATGCAGTGCAGTTGGATGTCAACGTCCGCACTGACAAGAACGGACGCATACATATTCCTATAGACAACGCCTCCAACGATGGTAAAAACGACCTCCTGACATTCAAGCAGGCCTTCAAGGAAGTCTATGTGGATCCTTACGAGGCAATGATGAGCAATATGGAGCGGAACCGTGGCAAGGGCAGCGACTTCGGGATAAAGCTCAGGGTAAACGCAACTCAGGGCACAGAGGCGTACATCGAAATCGACAGGGCCGCCGGGAACGTGCTGAACGGCCATGGTCAGGGAATAATCGACATCGAGGCTCGCCCGGGACGAGACTTGTTCACGATTAACGGCGACTATACCCTGCGGTCCGGTAATTTCCACTTCAACGCCATGGACATCGCCAAGAGAGACTTCACCATCTCAGACGGCAGTTCGATCAGGTTCAACGGAGATGTGATGGACAGTGACCTGGACATCAAAGGAATATATTCCACAAAGGCTTCGGTGGCCACCCTGCTTGCCGACACGACGACAGTTTCGGCAAGGAGGACCGTAAACTGCGGCATCGGTGTCTCCGGGAAACTCCGCGAGCCGAAACTATCCTTCTCCATCGAAGTCCCGGATCTGGATCCGACCACGAAATCAAGGGTGGAAAGCGCTCTCAACACAGACGACAAGGTGCAGCGTCAGTTCCTGTCGCTCCTGATCTCGGGCAGTTTCATGCCTGAAGAGCAGTCCGGTGTCGTGAACAACACGAACATGCTCTACTCCAATGTGGCGGAAATCATGGCCGGACAGCTGAACAACATTCTTCAGAAACTGGACATTCCGCTTGACCTCGGACTGAACTACCAGTCCAGCGAAAGCGGCACCAACATATTCGATGTGGCTGTATCAACGCAACTCTTCAACAACAGGGTAATAGTCAATGGCAATGTCGGGAACCGTGAATATGCCAAATCCTCCTCATCATCGGACGGTGATGTGGTCGGTAATCTGGATATCGAGATCAAACTTGACAAGTCCGGCCAGCTGAGACTGAATCTGTTCTCACATTCGGCGGATGACTACACCACCTATCTGGACAACACGCAGAGAAACGGTGTCGGAATCGCCTACCAGAGGGAGTTCAACACGCTAAAGGAGTTCTTCCGCAATCTGTTCACGGGCAGGAAAAAACGGGAGCAGAGGGCGGCGGCCTATGACAACGGACCTCGGGAACTTAAAAGGATCTCCATCTTCAAGGATGGAGATCAAGGAGAATCAAAGAAAAAGTAAACAATTAATATTCAGGAATATGATAACAAACATCGCATTGGTGGCTCATGACTCAAGGAAGCAGGAACTTTTGGATTGGGTACGTTACAACGCTGGTTCCCTCAAACATTGCCATCTGTTCTGCACCGGCACGACCGGCCGTCTTGTTTCCGAGGCGCTGACAGAGAAACTTGGACCTGAGGCTCCGTCTGTCGTGTGCATGCTCAGCGGGCCGCTCGGCGGTGATTTCGAGATCGGTGGCATGATAGCCGAGGGAAAGATCGACATGTTGGTATTCTTCTGTGACAACCTCATCATGCAGGGGCATCAGAACGATGTGATGGGCCTGACCCGTCTCGCGTCCTTGTACAACATCCCGTTCGCAACCAACCGCAGCACCGCTGACTTCATCATCTCCTCCCCTCTCTACACCAGCGAGCACTACAAGCGCATAATTCCAAACTGCATCGACTCTTACAAAAACCGCAAGTTATAATCCCCTCTGGGGCTGTCACGATAGTGACTGGGGCTGAATAAGGAACAAAGTTCCGGCCTTTTTTGCCAAACCGCCCGGAGCGGAGCGACGCAAGGGGTCTGGGGAATCCGGTCCCCAGTGCCCCTCTGGGGCTGTCACGATAGTGACTGGGGTTGAATAAGGAACAAAGTTCCGGCCTTTTTTGCCAAACCGCCCGGAGCGGAGCGACGCAAGGGGTCTGGGGAATCCGGTCCCCAGTGCCCCTCCTGGGGCTGTCACGATAGTGACTGGGGGTGAATAAGGAACAAAGTTCCGGCCTTTTTGATTTTATCAAAAAAGGCCGGGACCTTTCCCACTTAATACAAACCTAATTATGAATAAAACGTATGATAAACAGTCCCCATAGGCTAATAGATTAGAAAGATAAAATCCTATTAGAACCAATTAACTCTTTGTCCTTCCTTATGCATTATCAGTGCCAAATCGACTTTTCTTTCGAATATTTTGACAATTTTGCCAAAAATCAAACATAAAGCATCAGTTTTTAAAGGTTGTCCCAAATTCTTCACACTGCCAAAATCCAAAAACCTTGAAATAATGGGAAGAGATGCCTATCTTTGAATATTATTAATAAGGAATATGAAGATTGGCATAGCACTCACGACACTGACACTTCTGCTGGCACACCCCCTGTCAGCCACTCCGGACACGGACTCCACACAGACATATTCATTGGTCAGAAAGGCGGACACATCCGCGCTTGTAAAGTCTTTTCAGACACCGCCGAAAGACGCAAGGCCGCAGGTTTGGTGGCACTGGATGGACGGGAACGTCTCAAAGGAAGGCATCCGCAAGGACATCGAATGGATGAAACGCAACGGGATCGGCGGCTTCCACCAGTTCGACGCGGGCGGAGTGAATATGCCGAGAGCGGCCAAGGTCAAACTCCCCTACCTCAGCGACGGTTGGAAAGACGCTTTCCGGTTCGCGCTGAATCTGGCCGACTCGCTGGATATGGATGTCACTATCGCAAGTGCACCGGGCTGGAGCTCGACCGGCGGAACGTGGGTGAAGCCGGAGGATGCGATAAAGAAACTCGAATGGAGGTCAATCGACACCAGAGGAGGCAAGATTTCCGTGCAACTTCCTGACCTCTACAATGTTGTCGGCCCGTACCAAGACTATCACACAGACAACGACCGCATCAAGATAGAGCCTTATGGCAAGGATCTGTACGTCCTCGCTGTCAGGCTGCCATATTCAGACAAGTCGATGAACGCGCTCGGAGCGCAGGTCAGCAAGAGCGAATCCACAATCAGCGTCGAGTTCCGGAAGCCGCAGACTATCAAGTCTCTGACATTAAAGACAATGGCTATGGGCGACAGGCCGAGAACCGGGAAACCGGAATGCCGGAATATTCTCGAATGCAGCGACGATGGGTTGAAATGGCGGAAGGTCTGCGACATTGAGCCGACCGTACTGCCATACCTGACGGTGAACGTTCCTCCTACCTGCGCCCAATTCTTCAGGGTCAAAGGCGAGAAGCTGGAGTCACTGGAGCTGTTCACGGTAATGAAAATCAATCACAGCCAGGAACTTGGCGGATTCGGAATCATCCACGATTTCTGGAAATACCACACACCGTATTCAAAGGACGCGATCAGGACCTCGGACATCATCGACCTCACCGGGAAGATGACCGCGGACGGAAAACTGGAATGCTCGCTGCCGGCCGGACGCTGGAGAATCTACCGATTCGGATGGTCGATCACCGGAAAGATCAACCACCCAGCCTCTCCGGAAGCGACAGGGCTGGAGGTTGACAAGCTTGATCCGGACGCCTGGATGAGATATTTCCGAACCTATCTCGATCTTTATAAGGATGCGGCCGACGGGATGCTCGGCGAAAAAGGCATCCGATATCTGCTGGTTGACAGCTATGAGGCCGGGGCATATACCTGGACACCGAAGCTCGCCAAGGAGTTCAAGGCGCGCCGGGGCTACGATCTGCTGCCGTGGCTGCCGGTACTCGCGGGCGAGATCATCGGCAGTTCCCAGATGAGCGAACGTTTCCTCTGGGACTGGCGCCGCACTCTCGGCGAACTGTTCTGCGAGAACTACGACAGAATCAATGAGATAGTCAATGAATATGACCTTGCTGGCCGCTACACGGAATCCCACGAGGCAAGCCGTGCCTACACCGGAGACGGAATGGATCCTAAGATCAAGGCCACGATTCCGATGGCGGCGTTCTGGATGGAGAACACTCCGACCGGATCGGCCGTGCCGTCAGCGATCTGCGACATCAGGGAATCAGCCTCTGTGTCACATATTTACGGACAACGGCTCGTGGCTGCGGAATCCTTCTCCGTGAACGGGGACGAAGGAAGGGCGTACACATATTGCCCAGAGAATATGAAGTATATCGCCGATGTGGGGCTCAGCGCAGGTGTCAACAGGTTCGTGATCCACGAGTCCGCCTCGCAGCCGAACGACCAATATCTCCCGGGCCTCCAGCTCTTCCGCTACGGGCAGTGGCTGCACCGGAACGAGACGTGGGGTGAATATGCATGGGTACTGACCGACTACCTTGCCCGCTCCAGCTCGATGCTCCAGCAGGGAAACTCCGTCGCTGACATATTACTATACTACGGAGAGGACTTGAATATCACGGGGCTCTACGGTGGACAGGCTTTCAGTAGTCTGCCGCAGGTTCCTGACGGGTATAACTACGATTTCGCGAATCCGACCGTGCTCAGGTCCGGGATCAAGGTTGAGAACAGGACACTCGTGGCTCCGTCGGGAGCGCGATACAGGGTTCTGTGGCTGGACAGGAACTGCGAGGTGATGTCCTTGGATATTCTTAAAAAGATAAAGGAGTTCGCCGACGCTGGGGTGATCATCTGCGGCAAGGAGCCGAAGAGTTGCGCGGGACTCAAGGCTGACGACAGGGCTTTCGCCTCGATTGTGGATGACATCTGGCATTCGCGCAGGAAGAATGTATTTGCCAAAGGGCTTGAAGACTGCTTGAGGCGCAGCGGGATTCAGCCGGATTTCAGGGCCACGGTCACTTCACCGGTCGCGGAGCCTGTGGTTCGGCATAGCTCACCAACCATCAAAGCGACAGGTGGCTCCGCAGGTCACTTCGACAAGCTCAGTGACCGAAATATGTCGCTCAGTGACCAGGAAAATGCTGTCGAGGCGCCGGCGAACGCTCCGGACAGTTACGGAGACTTTAAATATGTCCACAGAACCCTACCGGACAGCACACAGATCTACTGGGTGAGAAACTTCTCCGGAAAGGATTCCAATGTTGAGCTCAGTTTCCGGGACGGCGGTAAGTTCGCGGCCATATTCAATCCTGAGAATGGGGATGTCACGGACGCCGATGTCAAGTTCGGCAACGGCCGTTCGACCGTCTCGCTTCCGCTGCTCTCCGCCGACGCAAGGTTCGTCGTGCTGTCAAACAGGCCGCAGATCAAGGTGAGCATCGACACTGTGTTTGTCAATACGACAGACACAACTATGATTTGCACATCGGACTCTACTGAGGTTCACCCGGTTGATTCGCTGGTGAGTGCCGGCCACTTCGATACTTCGGCAAGCTCAGCACAACGCAAGCTCAGTGACCAAGGAATATCTCTCAGAGACCAGCAAAATTCGGTCGCTGAGCCTGTCGAAGCGACCACAATCCAGACCGTCACCTCGACCTGGCAGGTGCATTTTGACCAGAAGAACGGCGGCACCGCCGACGAGGAGTTCCCAGAACTGGTGTCCTGGACCAGGAAGGAGAACCCGATCGTGAAATACTTCTCCGGCACCGCCATCTACAAGACCACGGTGACTATCGACTCCACACAGCTGGCCACCAGCGCAAGGATATTCATAGATCTTGGAGTCGTGAAGAACATCGCAGACCTTTCCATCAACGGCACCCCAGCCGGCGTCCTCTGGAAGGCCCCGTTCAGAACCGCCGACATCAAGCCGCTTCTCAAAGAAGGAGACAACCTATTGGAAATCAAGATCACCAACGTCTGGCGCAACCGTATGATCGGCGATGTGCAACCCGGCGAGAAACACCCCGTCACCGCCATCCGCCGCTTCTACAAGTCCACCGACAAACTCCTCCCTTCCGGCCTCCTCGGCCCGGTACGAATCATTACTGAACAATAAGAAGCTGTTTTGAATTGTTTGTTTGAAGGTTAAGAGCA
>ULRP01025714.1_pt1 | contig 13225 bp, 16 predicted proteins | sample 1955521 | NCBI WGS metagenome assembly ULRP01 (sample SAMEA4835685, study PRJEB28245) | human gut metagenome | biome: gut microbiome; material: fecal sample | place: Denmark | collected 2008
GAGGGGAGAGAGAGGGAAGGGGAAAGGGGAGGGAAAAAAAAGGCTTACCCTTGTTTAGAGAGTAAGCCGTGTTGATTAGTTGTTATAATTGATATAGTCTGGGTCGAAGCCAGTTACAAAAGCCATAATACCACCAGCATCAAGATTGTGTGTCGGAGTATAAATAAGAATAGAACCGTTTGAAGAAGCATATGAGTCCGCACCAATAACTGGTTCTGTAACATTATTATATGTGACGTAACCTGTGCACATAAGATATTGCAGATTGCTAATAGTCTCTACAAATACCTCTGCATTTTGATTAGCATACATCGGCAAATTATAAATTAGTTTGCCAATAACATGTTGACGATCACTGTCGTCAGTAATATCAGAAGTACCAATTGCCAAATTGGTAGGTATAGATTTTTCAGTCAACACCCAACCACGTGTAGCAATTGTTATTGTTATAGTTTTGATAAGAGTTTTATTATCTTCATACGTAACGTGAGAATATACCAATTTTCCTGTCGTGTGTTGGTTATCAGCAAGTTGGTAGAACTCTTTGTTGAAGAGAAGGCGAAGTTTTTGAGGATATGTTGTAAGATATGTCAAGCCATTATCATTGGGTAATGTACCACTTGTGGAAGATGTTGGAACACCCGTTATTTCGTAATAACCATTTGCATAACTCCACATTGCTCCAGGGGCTTGGTCAGTAATTATACTATCGCCATTAATATGTTGGTGATAAGGTGCAGTTTCACCACTAATTTCAAATTGAAAGCTGTCTGTAGCATTTACATCTAGGTTAAGAATGGTTTTTCCGTCTTCGTTTTTTATTTGCACTTCGTCACCAATAGTCACGCTTTGATTTTCAGCCAGGTTGATAGTATCGCCAACTTTGACTTCCAAAAACTTGTTATCCGATGCCGCGCCAACAGTAATACCATTACCACCTTTAATAGGAAGATAAATATCACCTGTTTGTATAGCATTGTTAGAACCATCAAATAATGTTACTTGGCTACTGAAACGTGCTCCATAAACGTCTTTGTCATAGGTTAAGCCTTTGTCAGTGAGTACTGAGATGCTTGTGTAGTCACTAAAACTTCTGCCATCTTTACCTGTTGCTTTCGTTACGTTAACATAAGTAGCTGTGAATGAAGGCGAATTAACAGCTGTGATTCTACATTGGCAAAGATAATCATCCTCAATACTTTTATAGCCAATCAATGCAATAAAGTTATCTCCAACTGCAGGGGTGCGGTTAAAGCTCATGGTCGGTCCATAACTGAATGTCTGACCAACACTGGGGACGGTGCTTACTAATATAGAGCCATTAAACACCAGTGCGGGTAACCCAGTATCGCCTTTTGCTCCTTGCGGTCCTTGCGGTCCAACAGCAGGAAACACACCGAGTTCTTTCCATGTTTGTTCTGCGTCCCCTGTTTTAGCCACAACATATAAAACATCTCCAACCATACCGAATGTTCCAAGTGATTCATCTGCCGCTGTATGAGCTTGTAATGCCGTCAAAGAAGCTTCCTTGTATTTGATAGCAGCCGTCATATTAAAGCCACCTTCGACAAAATGAGTGGTTTGTAGTGTTTCAATATCTTCCTGGTTCTTTAAAACCTGTTTCTGCAAATTAAGAGGGGGTTTATTTGTCCACATTGTCTTTCTCTCCTTTCTTTGCAATAATTTTGAGTTTGTTTAAGCAAATCTCATGTCCGCAATGGGGGCACATAACATAATATTCTGTGTCATCGCTTGCCAAGAATTCATCAAGGGTGTCGATCTTCTCTTTGACCTCTTTCATTTCGATTGCTTTTTTTCGATAATTGATGTACGTAATGACAAAACCAATTGCCGCGATTAGTAATGTAGTAATATAAGGTCCAATTGCCGTTAAGATTTCTTGCATAATTATTCCTCCTTTTGCCAATACCACATCGGTACTTCGAGCATCGGCATAAATAATGGGTCAAAACGATTCAAGAAGTCAATTGTAACATCACTGCGTAATAGTTGTTGAAGAAGCGCGTAAGCCTCTGTTTTGCCACGTACGCCCTTTCCGACTGTCTGCTCGTTGATATAGTCAAGTATGCCTCCTTCGAGCGTTGACGGGCTTGTAGAGGGGTTTAAGGCGTGGTTGTTGATAGAAATACTGGCTGCTCTCAAATCGTCTTCGGAAAGCCCTTGTAGAGCCTCCTGTAGTTCAAGCTTTCTTTGCCACGTAGGTCCGTACATGTAGATGGTACTCCAAACACGGTACTTCCATTGGTTCTCGTCGTTGTTTACGATAGGGTCGTTTCCGTGTCTTGCATAAAGAAGGTAATATAGCTTTGTCACGTTGTCATCGGTTATCGCCCCTGCAAACGCACTTGCTTTGAATTCAGTTAAGAAGCCCGACGCATTCTCAAATATCTCATCAAATAAGCGCTTTGTCGAGGTTTGAAACAGATAGTTTTCGTTCCAAGCATTATTCAGGTTGCTCATTTTCGTTACCTCCTTGTTCAAGATTACCGTCTGCAATCTGGTTTTGCGGCTGTTGCATCATCGGTATTAAGGAAGGATCAGGAATCCATTCGATACCAATTCCCCAAACAGCGTTTACAATATCGCAAAAATCTTGCCGCACTCTCATCTTATCTTTTAAGATAAATGATACGTTAGATTGGTTCATTCCTGCTTCCGCTGTAAGAAGGCGTTCTCTCTTCTCAAAAATAGCTCCGTCTCCAATACCATGGATGTGCTGTCTGTAATTATTCAAGCTTTGCATATAAAGAAGGAATTCTTCGCTCTTCATCGCGCTTCCCGTTGTAAGGTCTTGCCAATCAGTTGTTCCGACCAAACCAATAAACGGTCTTCCTGTCAATGCTGCTTGCTTTATGTTTTGATTAGCAACTTCTGCGGTGTTTTCGTCTGTGTTGTTGATACGCCAAGCTTTGATACCGCTGTTTGCCATTAAGTTTGTTCTTGCCATCGGGTAAGCTTCTGCCATCATATCGAGTACTGGTTGTACGATGCTGTATTCAGGTTGTACGTACTGTGAAAGCTGTCTGCTGCGATTGGTAAGTATTACTGCTCCGTTTTTGATAAGATCCAAGATGTCGTCGTCTGCGTAAGGTATATCCCATATCGGCTTTTTGATAAGGTCGTTGATAAAGATCTTGTCATCTTTTACGTCCAAACTTCCACCGAAACTCAACGGGCGTACTCCTTTGTAACGGCCAGAAACATCCACACCTCCATCAACTCCAAACGGTAAGAAGTAGAAGGTCTTGTTGGTATGCATGTAGAAGAAGATGCCTTGCCCACGAAGATAGAGTATACGTTCGATAAGCTCTCCTGTAATTCCGTTAGGTAATCCAACCCACGTACCAAGATTGATGCATTCGTCCATATCCATCGTAAGAAGGCTCTCTCTTATGTTAGGAATCTCTTCCATATTGCATGCAAATTTCATCGGTAAGCCTGTTTTAGGATCAATTCCAAGTTGATATAGGGGCTCCAAATTAGGTATATATGCTCCTGCCATTATTTGTTACCTCCTTTGCGTTGTTCGTAGTTTTTTACAATATCTTCGAGGCCTGTTTTAAGATTTTCAAGCTTTTTCAGGCGTTCTTGTAGGGCATCGAATTGTTCTTGTCTCTCATCAATCAAATCACCGCTTGCTGCCAAATCGGCTCTCATGCGCGAGTAAGTAGCATAATCTCCCGACTGTCGGAAAAGCTCTGCCGATTCAATTCTTGCTTGTCTTGCAATGCGCTTTGTTTCAGCCATTCTAGCTTCGTTTTCAGCTTGTTGTTCGGGGGAAACTTTTATCTCTTCTCCTGTAATAGGATCGAATCCTGCCAATGTTGCCTTCGCTGTTTGTGCCCATTCAGCTGCGTTCGCTTCTTCGATAAGCTTTTCGCTTTGTGCGCGTACCTGCCGAGCTTTAAATTGTGGTGTTTGTTGATATAGTCCTGCTGCAATTCCGAGCGTACCCAATGATTGATTTATGCTTGCTTGTATACTCATACGTAATACACTCCTTTTGATATTTCTTGTGCAAGCGCATTGATAAAGTGATTGTCTTCGTGTATATTCCAATCCTCAACGTAATCAATCCCCGACGAAAGAATTAGTTGACCTTTGATATACGGAAAAGAAACCGATACCCATTTATCGTCTCCACCTGCTTGTGACGGGTAACTCCAATAATCAACGTAATCGATTAGTTTACCGACTCTGTTGACTGTCATACCCGTGTATTTGATTTTGTTACATAAATTAAGTTTCTCTTCGTCTGTGCAATCGTATATCTCAACGAACGGAAAACACTTGTTTTGTTGGTTGAAAGCATCGACTTTTGAAAGGCTGGTAGGAAGGGCTTGTATATTTTGCATTTGAAGGTTGTGCATATCCTTTGTGTAAGACATCGTTTCCTGCCGCATCTTTTCGCTCATGATAACGTCTGTAATACCTGCACCAAGGCTTGCTGCTGCTCCGATTCCTGCACCAATACCAAATCCAAGCGTTCCTCCCATTAAGCCGACTGCTCCACCGCCTGCTGCTCCTGTACCGACTCCTGCAATCATACTTGCAATCTCTTGTGTACGTTGGTAGCTGTTGTTGACTTCCATGTTCTGGATCTGTCTGTTAAACATCTTCTCGTAGTTGATGTTTTGAAGCTGGTAGGTTTTCCACTGGTCTGTTACAATCGGCAAACTGTAATTCGACGTTGTGACAAGTCCTCTTGCATCGTCGAAATCAGATCCATTCAAACCTTTGAAGTTAGGTGCCAAGTGAATGTACGGTTGGAAAGGTTTAAGGGTCATATCGATTTTGATATAGTCTACTCCTCTGTTCTTTGCGGGCGAAAATTCATAAATGCTCGAAAAGTCAGGCGATACCAATCTGCAAAACTTTGTCTCGTTGTCCACTTTTACATCGGTAACTGGTATGGAAAGGGGCACTGTGAATGTCTGTCTCGATACCGAAGAAACGTTAAAGATTACACCGACATTGGTAGAACTGCTTCCCGTTGTTTTGATGTAACTGTATTCCTTTGTGTCTGTGCTTGTGTAAGTATTACTGTCGATATCAAACGGGCAATAAGGAAGAAGCTGTATGTCATAAAGCGTTCCTACTCCTGCATAATCGGTAGCAATACCCATCGCAACACTCATCGCAATTGTTTTACTGCATGTGATATCGTTGAATTTGAATGTATCGCTGTAAGGAATAGCAAACACATCGTAGGGGGCATCATAGGTGAATCTTCTTGTAATAGGAATGTCATAACTGTATGTGCCTTGTTGTCTGACTTCTTCGAGTGTAAGGCGATACTTCTGTGCTCCATAAACCGTGTAAGGGAATAAGGGGTTTACGTTTTTTGAAAAGCCTGCATCAATAAAACAGCTTTGAAGTAGGTCATGTAATGTTCCGCTTGCTCCTGCCTGATAATCAAGTCCAGCTGCTCCGCTTGTAGTATATCCTGTGACCTTGTAAAGTTTTTGAGAGTTAGCATCATAAATAGTAGCACCGACTTGTGATAAGAATGTACTAACTTCGTTTGCATCGTGGAAAGTTGTCTGTGCTTTTGTAGCCGCTCTAATTGCATTATAGTTGGTCTTTGCGTATGTTGCAACTGTGTCAATTATATTATCGTTTGTGTAGGTGAAGTTGACAACCGCTGTGTAGGGTTTTCCAAGATAGTGTTCGACTGTGCCGTTGTCCAGGTCCGAAAGATAATATGTCTTGTTACCGCTTGGTCCTTGTATTAGCGTTTTATATTTGATGCTGCTCGGTGTTCCGATATAGTCCTGTGTCGTGTATTGGTAATACTCCCAATTAGTTATACCGTTGACAGTATATGTTATATTAGTGCTATAGTCAACACTTGTTCCTTTGAGGTTTGTGGCAGCGTCTCCAGTCTTTCTTGCGTAGTACCCAACGATCCATTGACACTCCGATTTGTCTTTGATTAGTTGTTCGCTTTGTTTGATTTGGTTATATGTCATACCTTCGTTATTGAAGATAGTGTTGTCTTGTTCATTGACGATTCCTTTTTCAACGAAGCACGGCATCTGCATTACCTGTTCACGATATTCTCCGATCGTGTCTCTGTGTAATTTAAAGTCCCAAACACCCGTTAAACGTCTTGTTGCGTCCATAACAAACCATTTTGACTTGATAGTACCCGACTCTACTACCAGTAGATAGTCTGCTGGAAACGATTCTACGTTTAAGGGAATGGCGGGAACGACAGTATCTACTCCGTCATCAGGATTAAAGTTAACTCCTTCTAACGTATATATGACATTGTCAATATATTCTGACAAGGATTCTTCCACTTTAGATACCCTGTCGTAGTAATTGTTATATTGTAAAAAATAAAGAGTACTTTTCATGTTTCCTCCTTGTAATAAAAGGGAAGGGAGTGTTAGTCCCCTCCCCTTTGTTGGTTAGTTTTTTGTTGTTATGAATTAGCCTGCGGGGTCATACCACACAGAAACCCACGGATAGCCAGTGAAACGATCGAAAGAATTATACAGGAAATGCAAATAGTCGTTACGAGAAAGATTCTTCGGATTCCAGAATTCAGTCGTGGTTTCGAAGCCAGCAAGTACGGGCGCTGCATCTTTGTGGATGATTTTGCAGATATATCTAGGATTAGATTCAGCTGTGTAATTCGGGATTTGAATTTGACCCTGTGCATTTTTAAGAACAGTGCCAGTAGGAATTATATCGCCAGCTTGGTATACTTTGCCACCGACAACTGTTTGATGTAAGAAACGTTGAGTGCCATCAGCTTTGATTTCGGTAACACCGCCAGAAGCCATTACTTCACCAAAATACTTTGCGGGCAAACGTCTAATATTTTGTTTAAGTGCGCCAAGAACTTCGTTGTCGTTATACATCGTAGGAAGGTCAACGAGGGTGATCTTATTAAGTGCCTCTGCGTTCCAAACCATAAGAAGGTCTTCTTTGTCGAAACAAGCTTCAATTCCGAGATCGTTGTAATCACGAGAAGCATCTTCCGTCATATTGACCATTACATTAGCCACTGCTTCTGCAATAGCCTGTGCGTTACGTCTAGATGCGGCTTCCTTTTCAGCTTCGCCAGTAACACCTTCAATATTAGTCAAAGCGACTTCAACACTTTGTGCGCCAGTACCAGATACGGTCGTACCCACAAACACGTTATACTCTTTTGCCAGGTAAACTTTCTTCGTGTTTTTAAGCCAGTCAGACATAACAGATTGGAAGGAACCAAACGTAGCGGAATCAGCAAAGCCCTGTTTCGTGAGATAGTCATCAAGCGTCAAGGGGATAAATTTAGCCGTATCGATTACCATTTCTTGGCAAATAGGTACAGGGGGGCGATAGGTAGTAAGAACGTTGAGTTGGTCAGTCGTGTCAGCTTCATAATCATAAACACGAAGCATATCAGTAAAGTATTTCAAGATGCGGTCGCCATACAAACCAACTTCGCGGGTAGCTTCATCAATCAACGAAGCCATACCAGAACCGATAGTACGAGATTCAACGGTTTGATTGATGATCATGTTGTAAAGAGCACCAGTTACTTCCGAGAACAAGATTTTATTTTGACCAAGTTTTCCAGTAAATTTAGCCATAATTGTTACTCTCCTTTAAATTATTTTTTGGATTTATTTCTATTTGCAATAGTGCGTAAGAAGGTCGGGTCATCCTGCGTTCTATCACATAATAGGCTGAAAAATGTTTTGTCCGAGCCTCCGCAATCTTCAATACAGCTTCTAATTACTTCCGCTGCGTTGTTAGCGCTTTCGAGGTCTTCGGGTTTTTGTTCATAAGCGGGATTACAAGCATTAGGGGCAAACAAATCGACGCCGTTATCTTCAAGGTAAGCATCACGGTATTCGAGTGCTGCCTTCATCGGTATTAGGTTACTGTTTAAACCCTTCGTTTTCTCCCACTTTGCTTTGAGTGCTTCCAGGTCGTGTTTAGGCTTTTCGGGTTCAGCGGGTTTGCTGTAATCTCCGTTAGCCAACGAATCAAGCAGCTTTTTGTTTTCTGCCAATACCTGTTCATACTGTGCTTTCGATACCGTTGTTTGTTTAAGTTCGTTTATAGTATCGATATACATGTTGTTATCGGGGGTAGTAGTAGTTTCAGTCGTTTCAATAATTTCTGCCATCGTAATTTGTCTCCTTTTAAATTATGTTATATATTTATTATATCTGTTTGTCTCTGTCTTCCGCTGTTATATACTTATAGGCTTCGCGGGCTTTATCAAGCATCATATTTTGGTATGCGAGCCTTCCGTTTGTCGTATCAAGTAGTTTAAGAAGCGATTGGTAGTCTTTCCAAAGGTCTTCATACTTCTTCGATAATTCTTCGTAGGTGCCGTACTTACCTGTAAAACCTTTAAATGTTTGTGCAAGCTTAAAATATTCTTCTTCGGCACGTTTTTTTTCTGCATTTGCTTTATTCAATTCATCGGTCAAATATTCACAAAATTCATGCATTATATCAATACTATTTTTCATACTCTTTTCTCCTTTATTATTATTCAAATTTATTCCCGCATAGGCCCAGACTTGTGATCCAGTTTTAACATTATGTTGATGAATCCCAAAGTTGCTCAATGGTCGAGTGTAGGTACCTCTTCGGTCGCACTCCTCTCACACGATTATCCAAGATATAACATACGTGCTCACGGGTATTCAAAAACCTGTTTGCCGTCGGAATTACTTCTTCGGTCTCAACAATTCAAGCTCTTGTTGGAAGCGCTTAAACGTTATTAGGTTTTTAAATCTAAAACACCTGCTATCAAACAACATATATATATTGTTTTTAAGCTCAACATTAAACGGTTCATCGAGGTAGGGTTTCATCGCAACAACATTACTGCATTTCTCATTATTATACTGCACCAATATGCCGTTATCCCACAACGTAAACCAATCTGCTTTGTCTTTTGTAAACTTTATTACTTGTTTCGGAACCATCAACCGTCTCTTATCAATCAGGCTGTTATCGGTCTCAATCTTGTTTGTAAACGTACTTGCTTGCGGCATCAATATATCAGCCACTGTTCCCTTTCTTCTTGTCAGATACTTCTCCGAGGGCTCAATATACTCAACAATTGCTCTCTTGCTTTTAAGCTTATACCGTCCAAAATCTTCAGGAAGAAAGTTCAACGCACACAACATATCGCTTGCTTCTTCGAGGGTGTTACCAATACAGATACAACGAAGTCTCTTTTTTGTTGACCGTACAATGTTCTCCATTTGATTTGTGAAAGCATAAACAATATCGAAGCTTTTCTTTTCGTTCTTCTCTCTGTTCATTTCATCAAAACAAATGTTATAGTACATATTAGGATCATTCAAAAAGTCTTTATCAAACAAACCATTACCTTTGTCGTTGTAAAATGTTGACAGTGCCAAAACTCTTGCCATCAACGCTTTCTTTTTGACTTTTCCTTTTTCGTCACGCTCTAAAACTTCATATACGTTTGTTCCGTTAGTTACAATATCGAGGTTATATTTTCTTCGAAGGTCAGGGTCGATTAGTTTCTCTGCGTTATTAGCAAGAAGTTTCTTTTGTGATGCGTCGGTTAGTCTCAACCAATAAAAGGGTCTTCCGTAACATCTCCACTGTCGGCAAAAAAAGTCTGTTACTGCATAACTCTTTCCTACTTCACGTCCTCCAAGAAGAAACAGAAACATTGCCCACCAATAACCAAGAATCGAGCGCAAACTATACCATTCACGGTTTATTAGTCTGTTGCGTTTCTTTTCTGCTTTGATCTCTTCGAGGTAAGCATATTTCTTCTTTGCCATATCAACTACCCCAAATCAAGCTTTGAATTGCACCTGCTGTGAATCCTTCATCACGCATCTGATGGTACAACTTGCTATATTTATCCCAGTGTTCCCAGTCAGGGTCCTTTGCATTTAACCGTATCGCACGGGCACTTACTTTAATTCCGAAATCTTCCTCAAACATTTTTGAAATTGCTTTTGTTTGTTTGTAAGTAACATCATAAAGATACTGATCGATCAGGGTACGGTTTGCATTCTTTTCAACCCTTCCCATATCAGTTGCCCTTTCTTTGACACCCTTGATCTGATGTTCATATTTTTCTCTTGTGAACTTTTTATCTATTATCTTTCTAATATCCTCTTTGGTAACATCCTGTCCCTCTCTCAATCCAAGATAAGATGGTATGTAACCCTTGCTTATTAGTGATGCTGTTTTTTCTGTCAGGTCTTCTTTAAATACATCAAACGACGTATATCCTGTCTTTTTACTTCGTCTCATAATCTCTTTACTCCTTCACCTTCAACAAATTTATACTTTATCGGTTTGCAATCTCTGACATAAATTGCTCCCCATTCCCATTCTTCACGGGGTTTAACGTGATCATAATCGGTTCTTCCTCTAGCAACGGGGGTATACTTTCCATCTTCTATATATTCGTAACATCCTGCGCTTTTGAATCTAATCGTACAATCAAGATGGTCATTTTCCCACTGCCCGTAACCTTTGCCTTCTCCTTCTCCGTGAAAGGGGCCGCTTCCATAAACATCTCTATACCAAATTCCGTCTGTGTTATGCGCAACGATCTGGTACTTACAGGTTCTTACAATCGCACGTTCAAGCTCTCTCAAACGTCTGTTGTTGTCTGCAATCGCATCACGGGAAAGATGTGCCAAAACAGGGTTGAAATTAGCTTGCATAAAACCAACCGTGTAATCTAAAACTGCTTTATATATCTCTTTTCCCTTTTCCTTACGCATCTTGTAACATTCATCTATCACTGGTTTGAATTCGGGGTGTGTGTTTACCAAGCCTGCGGGGTAGCTTTGATGGAAGTCTACATGGTATACGTGTTCTGTTGTTGTGTTTAAGTAACGGGGTATACAGTCAATCATCGGCTTTTCAATCGTCTGTTTGATTTGCTTTCCTTCTTCTTTCGTGACTTTGTAATCATTCAAATCAATCCCGTGCTTCTTACAAATCTTTTTAAACCGTTCAAAACCCCGTCTACCGCTCATTCGCTTATCTTCTTCTTCAAGCCAATTAGGTATCGGACGAAATTGGAATCTCCAAGCTCCTTTAATCGTAAGTAATGTCAACTCTATGACACTGTTTATCATTCTTACATCAAACGAGGGACCCAAATTACATATCTTTATACTGATTCCTCCGCTCTTTGTTCTACATATCTCTTCCAACCAATCCTGCTCTAAACACCAAGCATAAATGTCGTTGAATTGTTTCATACCTTCATCCGTTGTGTCAAACACTGTAACAGGAATCTTCAAGTAATTGACTCTAATCCGAGTGCTGTGTTCATATACCAATAAATTATCGAGTGTCATTCGCTTACTTCCTCCATCGTGTCACTATACCAAATGGGGCCGATATCTTCAAAACTGCAATGTTCATAATCGAAATCCCATTTTATACGCAAATTGGTTCCAAGGTTGCCATATCTTACTTTAATAAAATCCAAATCTAATTGGTTTTTGACGTCTGTTCTTTGTGCAATTACAACTACTTCTGCGGCATTCACAACCTGTCTGCTTCCCCAAATAAAGGAACTGTCACAAAACTGTGTGCTCCCTTTCTCACGGGGCTTTCCTTGCATCATACAAAACACAAACTGATTGTTCTCTTCTGCGGCTTTATGAATCGCTTGCATCATTCTCATCAATGTTCCGCTGGTTTCTCCGCCTTCCAAACCACATGAATACGGGACTGTCAAATAATCGATTATCACGGCGTCTGCGCCTTTCCAACAACTAAACATGTTTATCATGTGTTCTTCGCTATCAGGCTCAAACCGTTCAATCCTCAACTTCTGCTTACCGACTATATCCCACTTCGGTTCTTCTCTGCTGCCTCCAAAACCTGCAACAACCAACTCTGCAATATCTACTACTTTTTGCTCAAACGTCAAATAAACAACCTTCAAACCTTGCTGTAACAATCTACACGCAACACAAACACCCGTTCTTGTTTTACCAACACCGCTCGGGGCAACAAATAAATGAACCTCTTTCCTTCTAAAACCACGTGTTATTCGAGTGTAATGGTTTGTTATACTCCAACCAACAGGCTTCTTGTGAAACAGGTCCTCTAAATTTACATAATTAGCTAAACAAAACTCATTCATACACTTACCTCTTTATTAGTCTACAACTACAATATCTCTGTCTGGAAACAGTTCTTCTAAAACAGGCAACAATTTATCGGTGGTGTCAAAATACCACAACCAAGTGTTTTCAAAACGGCAGCTCTTCTTTGTGCATGTCGGGAAAAATCCTCTTTGCATCAACTTGCTCAAAATATCAACACTCATACAAACAAAATAATCATGATTTACTCTGATTTGCTTTCTTTCCATAATCCTATTCTCCTTTACATATTTACTTCCCAAACGTGTCCAAAACGTCTGATTGCTTCTTCTGCGTCATACATATCATCATAAACACCTACAATTGCTCCGTCTAAAACAACTGCATACTTATGAATCAAACTTACATCCGTACCAATCTTTACACGCTGGTAACTGTCACATACTAAAAATCTTGTTTCTTCCATAATTCGTTTCTCCTTTCAATTAGTTTTATTATATATATATCATCAAGGCTTTCCCTGCTTCTTCACTGCAAAGGTACTGTTTCCAAGATATACTCTCCAATAACCTTCTCTCTTATCCTTACGTTCACAGTAACACGGCTTCCAATCATCTTGTTCGTTTTCCCTGTAAACAATTTGGTATCCTCCCCGTGCTCTCTCGCAAGGGTATATCATTACTTCTTTTCCTTGAACCATAAACTTCTCTTTCTTCTGATTACTCATAACTCTTTCTCCTTTCTACTAAATTAATTGTAACACATTTATTTTCCCGTGTAAAGGAAATTAAGGGCCTTTTCTTTGTTTCTCATTAAAATAAGATTTGACATTATGGTCTGGTCTTATCTCTCTCTTCCATATATTAATTTTTGCGTGCTTTATGTCGTGATCACTCTTTGTTCTCTGTCTTTCATATATTAGCATTTGACGGAAACTATGTGATTTTTTCTTTGCTGATCACTGTATTCCATATAGACTAAAATTGATCGATGCATGCCGCAGCTCCTTATTCACCCTCTCTCACTATTATATGATTTGCATAATTCCTGACCACAATCCCCTTATTCTGTCTCTTCCATATATTAACATTTTGTACTGTTGAGTTGTTTTTTTT